>ENA-UPSB01000026-UPSB01000026.1-bioreactor-metagenome-genome-assembly--contig:-NODE-26-length-289778-cov-31.830932_pt1 | contig 289778 bp, 254 predicted proteins | sample MGYA00238182_ERZ773286 | MGnify/ENA primary metagenome ERZ773286 (study PRJEB29026, sample SAMN07631240) | bioreactor metagenome | isolation source: Switchgrass digestor | place: USA: Dartmouth...
AAATCCATTTCCCATGAATTTATACTCGTCGTTGTTGTTCAATTTTCAATGTCCTCGCGCTCCCCGCTCCCGCGGGACAGCTTTGCTATTCTAACATTGAAGCGACTTTTTGTCAACACTTTTCGGCAAAATATTTTGACGTAAATTATGGAAAAAATCAAGGGCATTTTTATGCATTTTGTATAAATGATTTCCTTTTAGCAGAAAATAGCCTTTGCAAAGGAGGGTTCTTATGGTAATCATTGTAGTTCGAACCATCATATTTTATATCGTTCTGGCAATTCTCATGCGCCTGATGGGAAAAAGGCAGATCGGCGAAGTATCGCTGACCGAATTTGTCGCGGTCGTATTGTTAAGCGAGCTTGCCGCTCTCCCCATCACGGACAGGGACATCCCGCTCGCGCACGGACTTGCCCCTTTAATCATTATATCCTCAATTGAGATAATTATTGCATATATTTGCAGAAAAAGCGTAAAAATAAGGCGATTTATTGACGGAAAACCCATCGTTTTGGTCCAGAACGGCAAAATAATAGAAAAGAATCTGACTAAAACCCGCGTAACTCCCGACGAAATCGAATCGGAAATACGCGTCAACGGTTATAGACAGATTCAGGAAATAGATACGGTTATTTTGGAACAGACCGGCAAGTTAAGCGTTTTGCCGAAAAAGAAGAGCGGATCGTCGAAATGAAAAACTTTATAATAGCAGTAATCCTTTTGGTTCTGATGATCGGTTTCGTGACCGTGAATGCCATTGTGATCGACAACATCACCGATAAACTGATCGAAATGGCGGACGGGGATATTAACGAGCTCGAAAAATACTGGGAAGAAAAATATTATTATATTTCCATGTCTACGCACTTAGATATCCTCGAGCAGGCGGATATTTCGCTTGTAGAAATGAAATCGTATTTGGAATCCGGCAATGAGGAGGAATATCTCGCGGCAAAGCAAAGATTTCTAAATGCGGTAGACGAAATCAAAACCGGTGAAAAACTTGTTTTTTATAATATTTTCTAACTTGACAGTATTTTGCTCTTGGTATAATATGAATATATTCAAGGCAGGAACACTGCAGCTCTTTGTTTGGATCCTTTTCTTTACACAGCCTGCTGAAGCGCTGCCTACCGTGTTTTACTAATACTATATTATGTAGAATTATGACGAATGGAGATATCGAATGAACAACCCCCATAAAAAAATAATACTGGCTCCTTCGCTGCTTTCCTGCGATTTTGCCAACATCGGAAAGCAGCTTTCCATTATTCGGGAAGCGGGGGCGCAGTACCTGCATTTGGACGTTATGGACGGTGTTTTCGTGCCGAATATATCCTTCGGGCAGCCGCTGATTAAATCGCTGCGCCAAAACTGCGATCTGATTTTCGACGTTCATCTGATGATTGTTCAGCCCGAACGGTATATCGACGATTTCGTGGCGGCGGGCGCGGATATCATCACCATTCACGCCGAATCGACCGAAAAATGCAGAGAAACGCTTTCGTATATTCGAAGCAAGGGCATCAAAAGCGCCGTTTCGGTCAAGCCCAAAACGCCGGTCAGCGCCGTATTCAGCCTTCTGGATTGCTGCGACATGGTGCTGATTATGTCGGTCGAGCCGGGTTTCGGCGGTCAGAAGTTCATGCCGGACATGCTGGAGAAGGCAAAAGAGCTTAAAGCGGAAATCGCCAGAAGAAACCTAAATATCGACATTGAAATGGACGGCGGCATAGACGCTTCCAACGCCCGCAGGTGTGTGGAAGCCGGCGTAAACATTTTAGTCGCGGGAAGCTCCGTGTTCGGCAAACCGGACATTGCCGCCGCCGTGAAAAGCATATTAAACGCAGCGGAGGGAAACGCATGAACAGAAAATACATACCCCCTAAAAAAAACACGAACAATCTGGTAACCCTCGCGCTTACGCTGGTTGTTCTGGCTTTGGCGGCCGTTGTTTTTATTATGATTCTGGTGCTCAAAGACGGCCGCCCCGCGGACGAGAGCAAATCGACCTCCATCGTTTCCGCTCAGTCCGCGCCGCAAACTGATGCTTCTTCGCAGGCCGTTTCGCAAGATACGAGTGAACCCCAGACCAGCGAAACCTCCTCGCAAACCGAAACCAGCAACTACGAGGATTACATCGGCGTCAAATATAAAATCGACATCAGCCAGTGGGAGCAGTACATCGACCCCGAGGACGATACGCCCTATCTGATTCTGGTCAACAAGACCAATCCGCTGGACAGAAATTACGTTCCGGCCGACATGATCGACGTCGTCCACACCAGAAAAGACGGACGCGCGACGCAGAAGATGGTCAGAACCGCGGAAAAAGCGCTGGAAGCGTTCCTGCTCGAAGCAAAGGAGTACGGCGTCACCAACGTGTCGGTTACAAGCGCGTACCGCTCATACGATTATCAGGAACAGCTTTTCAACTCCTACGTCAATCAGCATCTGAGCAAGTTCTCTTCCCGCGAGGAGTGCGAGAAGTATGTCGAGACCTTCTCGGCAAGGCCCGGCACGAGCGAGCATCAGACCGGACTTACCTGCGATATGCACAACCTTCCATCGGCGGAAGTGACGTTTGCGAACACGCCCGAGGCTAAATGGCTTGCGGAAAACGCGCACCGGTTTGGTTTTATCCTGCGTTATCCCGCGGACAAAACCGAAATCACCGGATACTCGTACGAGCCGTGGCATTTCAGATTTGTCGGCAGAAAAGCCGCGACCATTATGTACGAGAACGGCTGGTGTCTTGAGGAGTATTACGCGCATATAATAGAAAATAAAAATTGAAATTCCCTATTGACAAAAACGCTTTAGCATAGTATAATACTATCACAATTAAATATCGCGCCAAACTAAACCGTTGAGTAAGAGTAGTAGGTAGCGATTCTCGTTATACAGAGAGTGCTGGCAGGTGAGAGCAGCGCAAACAGGTCGTTACTGAATGGACTTATGAGGGTAGACGAAAGTGAAAAAGCGTGTTTTATGGCAGGCTTTTTTACGAGTAGCAACTAACGGGATTCGCCCGTGACAGCGATAGCGTATGTTGGTACGCAAAAGTGGTCGGCAGGATTCTACCGCCGGCAAGTTGGGTGGCACCGCAGAAGCTTTTTTAAGGCTTTTGTCCCAATAATGTTTCGGAATGGATTGTTCCATTGCGAGATGTTATTTCGACAAAAGCCTTTTCTTTATTTCAATTTCGCAAAATAAATTAAAAATACATGCGCAAAGCGCGGAAAGGAAATTGTTATGGCAAAGAAAGTCCCTTACAGAACCTATTTACCTGAGGAGAAAATTCCGAAGTACTGGTACAACCTGCGGGCGGATATAAAGAACAAGCCCTATCCGCTGCTCAACCCCGCGACATTGAAGCCGGTCACCGCAGAGGAATTGTACCCCGTCTTCACCAAAGCGACCGTGGAACAGGAACTGGACAACGACACCCGCTATTTCGAAATTCCCGAACCGGTCCGCGAACTATACAAGGTCTATCGCCCCTCGCCGCTGATCCGGGCGTACAACCTGGAAAAGCATCTGGACACGCCGGCAAGGATATATTACAAGTTCGAAGGAAACAACACCTCCGGCAGCCACAAGCTCAACTCCGCCATCGCGCAGGCTTACTACGCGAAAGCGGAAGGGTTCTCCGGCCTTACCACCGAAACCGGCGCAGGTCAATGGGGAACCGCGCTCTCCGAAGCGTGCTCGTATTTCGGACTGCCGCTGACGGTCTATATGGTCAAGGTTTCCTACAATCAGAAGCCCTTCCGCAAAACCGTCATGCAGGTGTTCGGAACCGACGTCATCGCTTCCCCGAGCGACACGACGCAGGTCGGCAGAATGCTTTTGGAAAAAGATCCCGACTCCAACGGCAGCTTAGGCTGCGCCATCAGCGAAGCGGTGGAAAAAGCCGTAACCAGCCAGAACATGCGCTACGCGCTCGGCTCGGTGCTTAACCAGGTGCTGCTGCACCAGTCCGTAATCGGGCTTGAATGCAAAGAAGCTATGGAAATGCTCGACGAATACCCGGATATCATCATCGGCTGCGCGGGCGGCGGAAGCAACCTCGGCGGACTGATCGCGCCCTTCATGCAGGATAAGCTCACCGGCAAAGCGAATCCGCGCATCGTTGCGGTCGAACCCGCTTCCTGCCCGTCGTTTACCAGAGGCAGATACGCTTACGACTTCTGCGACACCGGCAGAATAACGCCCATGGCGAAGATGTACACGCTCGGTTGCGGCTTTATGCCCTCCCCGAACCACGCCGGCGGGCTGCGTTATCACGGCATGGCACCCATGCTTTCGCAACTGTATCATGACGGCTATATGGAAGCGGTCGCCGTCGAGCAGAGCAAAGTGTTCGCCGCCGCCGTGCTGTTCTCGAAGGTGGAGACCGTTCTTCCCGCTCCCGAATCCGCGCACGCGATCTGCGCCGCAATCGACGAGGCGATCAAGTGCAGAGAGAGCGGAGAGGCGAAAACCATCCTGTTCGGTTTGTCGGGCACCGGCTACTTCGATTTGACCGCGTACAACGAATTTTTAAGCGGCAAAATGACCGACTATATTCCGACCGACGAAGAGCTGCAGAAGGGCTTTGATTCCCTGCCGAAAATCGAATAGTTTACAATCGTCCCCCTTGACGCGCTTTATCGGCCTGGGCTATAATGGCGGTAAAGTAACGCTTGGGGGATTTTATGAAAAAGAAACTTATCGCGTTGGCGCTGCTGTTGCCGATGGCGCTGTCATCCTGTACTTCGAAAGACGGCGGCGGCGACGTCAGCGCCAAGTCCGAACCGGTCGAGGATTTGTACCTGGAAATCTCGGATTCGGACCTAACGGACAAGCTCAGGGGCGCCTGGGTCGGTCAGATGGCCGGCGTGGTATGGGGCGCGAACGACGAATTCAAGTATCAGGGCAGAATTATCCCGGATAACGAGGTGCCGGATTTTTCGTCGCTCGATATCAACGGCGCGTTTTATCAGGACGACCTCTATGTCGAAATCACCTATCTCGAAGCGATGGAGCAGCACGGCTATAACTGCTCGCTGGACATACTGGCGGAAGCGTTTAAAAACTCGCAGTATCCGCTCGACCACGCGAATAAGATCGGGCGCGAGAACCTGCAGAAAGGTGTCAAAGCGCCGCTTTCCGGTCATTACCAGTACAATTACCACTGCGACGACATCGACTGGCAGATCAACGCCGATTTTATCGGACAAATCTATGCCGGCATGCCGGCCAAAGCGGCGGAGCGCGCGTTTGAGGTGGGACACATCACCAACTACGGCGACGGTGTTTACGGCGGCGTGTTTGTCGCGGCGATGCACGCAAAGGCTTACACGGCGGCAAGCGTTGAGGAGATATACACCGCCGGCATCAACGCGATTCCGGACAACACCAAGTTTAAAGAAGTTCTGCTCGACGTCAAGCAGTGCTACGATGCGGGCAAGTCCTGGACCGAATGCTGGCAGTTTATTCAGGACAAGTGGGGCGATCAGGACCGTTGCCTTTGGTACATGGACCTGCTGATCAATATCGATGCGAAACTGAACTCGGCATACGTTTTAATCGGCCTTATGTACGGCGAGGGTGATTTTGAGAAATCGGTCAAAATCGCCATGCAGTGCGGACAGGACAGCGACTGCAATCCGTCCACGGTCGGCGCGATTTTGGGCAACTTCATCGGCTACAAGGCGATCCCGCAGAAATTCAAGCGGAACCTTGATTTTGCTTCCACAAAGTTTTCTTATACCAGCTACACGCTGGATAAAGCGATCAGCGTCAGCAAAAAGCTGATGAACGACATTTTCGCGGACAACGGCTTTACCGAAGAAAACGGAGTTTGGAAAATCAAAAAAGACGCCGAGCATTTCAATATCCCCTATGAGCAGTGGGAGGATATGCCGAGCGGCGAACTGACCGTGGCGGTCGTCAGCGATTCGTCGGTTTCGCTCCAGCTGAAGGCGAAAGACATAAACGGCCCGGTCTTTGTAACCTGGGATTTTGGCGACGGCGTCGTCATCAGAGAAAACATCACTTCCTACACCTATAAAAACGCCGGAAAATACACCATTAAATGCACCGTCACAAACGTCAACAATCACAGCTTGGAGTTTACGGAAACGGTTGAAATCCGCAAAGGCTATACGCCGAACGACGCCGGCGCAGGAACCCTGCGCAATATCGCGCAGCTCGGACTGCCGCTCTGCAGCGTCGCGGCGCCTGCCGGCAGCGGCTCGAAGGATATCAACGTGATCCGCGACGGCGTAAAACCGGCGAAAGGTTCCTGGGCGAACCTGCAGCAGTACGACACCTACACCGGCGCGATTTCGAGCGGCGAAGACTACATCGGCTACCTGTTTGAGAAAAACTACAAAATCTCTGCGCTGAACCTGACCGAGGGAATACACTTTGAAAACGGCGGATGGTTCGCGGACGGCAGCATCCGCGTTGAAATCTATCAGATCGACGCCGTCACAAAGGTCGGCGCCTGGAAAGCCGTTGATTTTACCGTTTCGCCCGAATATCCGACGGGGAACGCAATGTCCGCTTTCGGCGCAGGCTTTGAGGAATATAAGTTTTCGTTTGACGAAGTCGAATGCGCGGGAATCCGACTCATCGGCAAGGCCGGCGGTTCCGCGACGTTCATCAGCGTCGCCGAACTGGAAGTCATCGGCGTAGAAGCTGAATAAATACAAAAATCCCTTTCCTGCAAAATGTCAGGAAAGGGATATTTTTTTACCTTGCTATTCTTATTTCTTGAAAACCGCTCCGCGCTTTTCCATTTCGGCGCGGACTTCTTTGCCGTCCAGCTCGCGCGGCAGGACCTTCTTATCCAAAGCGAACGCGGCGCCAATGCCCGCGGCTTCGCCGGACGCGCGGCAGGAATGCTGAACGCGCAGCGACGACTGCGCCAAGAACTCGGCGCCCAGGCATCTGCCCGCGACCAGCAGGTTGTCGATTCCCTTGACGACAAGGCTTCTGAACGGTATCTCGTAATAGGGCTTGCCGTCGTCAATCGGCTTTCCGTAACTCTGGAAATTCAGCGATTTGCCGTGAATGTCGACCGGATAGTTCGACTGGCAGATGGCGTCCTCGAACTTATGTCTGCAGAGCAGGTCCTCGGCAGTCAGCACGTATTCCGCGACGATGTTGCGCGTCTCGCGGACGCCGACCATCGGCGCGATCTCCGCGATATAGGCGTTCTCAAAGCCCTTCATGTACTTCTTGTAGAACCTGAGCTGTCTGTAAATCCTTCTTCTGCCTTCAAGCTGCGCTTTGGTGAGATGATCGGGGTCTGTTCCGTCCACATCGTCGAAGATTTCGGGGTTGTTGAACGCAATCGAATCCTTTCTGCCCGGAATGTTGAACGCCTGCCAGTAGAGTTTGTCTTCCTCGTCGAGGTCGCCGTTCGCGATGGCTTGTTCAAATAAATCGCCCAGGGTCCATTTGCCCGCTCCGGTAACCGCGGCGTAAATATTCGCCGGGTCCGGGTTGATTCCGGCGTTGACGCCGGTTCTTTCAATTTCGCTCTTAAAGAATTTGCCGACCGCGGCGAGGTCGATGCCGCCCACGATATAGCGCAGGGAGATCGGCTGGCACTTGCCGGTTTCGGGGTTGCCCTTGGTGTATTCGGCGCCCGCGAGCACGCTGACGTCGCCGTCGCCGGTGCAGTCGATGAACGTATCGGCTTCGACGACCTGCAAACCCTTCTTATTGGCGACCACTATGCCGGTGATTCTGCTTCCGTCTTTGACAACGTCCGCGATATAGGTGTGATACAGGAATTTCACGCCCGCTTCAACGCAAAGCTCTTCCAGCACGATTTTGAGCATGAGCGGGTCGAATCTTGCGCCGGTCGCGTCCGAGCCGCCGTACGCGTAAATCCTGTCTCTTACCTTGTTGCTGATATAGGAGCATTGCGGATTGCCGTCGATATGCGTATGCATAATCGGCGTAACCAGAGCGTTGGTTGCGGAACCGCCAATCGAGCCGTACTGTTCTACGACGAGAACCTTCTTGCCCTGTTCCGCTGCCGCTATTGCCGCAAAAGCGCCTGCGGTGCCGCCGCCGCAGACAACGATGTCGGCCCTGCAATAAACGGGCAGTTTGTTACTCATTTAGATTATCTCCTTCACCTTGAATCATATTTATAAATTCCTCTTCGGAAATTATAGGAATGTTGAACGCTTGCGCCTTTTCGAGCTTGCTTCCCGGCTCGGCGCCGCACAATAAAAACGACGTTTTCCTGGAAACCGAGCCGGAGGGATTGCCGCCGTGCTGACGGATCAGCTCCTCGGCTTCGCTCCGCTTCAAAGTCGGCAAAGTGCCGGTGATGACGATGGTCTTGCCTACCAAAATATTGCTCTTGCGCACGAAACTGCTTTTTACGGATACGCCCGCCTGCACCAGTCGGTCAATCAGGTGTCTTGTGTGTTCGCTCGAGAAGAAGCGGATAATCGACTGCGCGCTTTCCGGTCCGATTTCCTCGACGCTGCAAAGCTGCTGCTCGTCGGCGTTCATAATGGCGTAGATATCCGGGAATTTCTCGGCAAGCAGAACCGCCGCCTTTTCGCCGATATGGCGAATGCCGAGCGCAAAAATAAGCCGCGCCAGCCCCGCCTGCCTGCTTTTGTCAATCGAATCGATGATTTTCTTCGCGCTTTTCTTGCCCATCCGTTCGAGCGGCTCCAAGTCTTCCTGCTTCAGGTAATACAGGTCCGCGGCGCTTTTTACGAGGTTGTTCTCGATCAGCAGCGCGACGACGCTCTCGCCCAGACTTTCGATGTTCATCGCGTCTCTGGAAACAAAATGCGTAATACTGCGGTGCAGCTGCGCCGGGCAGTCCGGGTTGATGCAGCGGACCGCGGCTTCATCCGGCTCGCGGATCACCTGTTCGCCGCAGGAAGGGCAGACGTCCGGCATCTCAAACGGAACGCTGTCCTTTTTCCTGAATTCGGGCAGGACCTCCATAATTTCGGGGATGATGTCGCCCGCTTTATATACCTTTACCGTGTCTCCGACGCGGATGTCTTTTTGTCTTATATAATCGATATTGTGCAGGGTTGCCTGCGAAACGTTGGTGCCCGCGATGCGCACGGTTTTTAGAATCGCCTTCGGCGTCAAAACGCCGGTGCGCCCGACCTGCACGACAATGTCCTCGATCGTCGTCTGCGCGGTCTCGGGCGGATACTTATACGCCACCGCCCAGCGGGGAACCGAAACGGTCTCGCCCAGCCGCGCGCGCATATCCAAAGAATTCACCTTCACGACCGCGCCGTCGATGTCGAACTCCAGCGAACCGCGCATCGCGCCAATCCGCTCGATCTCTTTTTCAACCTCCGCAATATCCTTCTGCACGTTGCGGATCGGGGAAACTTTAAACCCAAGCCCGCTTAAGTATTCAAGCGACTCGGCATGCGTCCGAAAGGTTTTTCCCTCGATATGCTGCACGTTAAACACAAATATGTCAAGCTTTCGTTTCGCGACAACCGAAGAATCCAGCTGCCTTAACGAACCGGCGGCGGCGTTGCGCGGGTTCGCGAACGGGGTTTCGCCGTTTTCCTCGCGCTCCGCGTTCAGTTTGGCAAAAACCTTTTTGGGCATATAAACCTCGCCGCGCACAATCAGGCGCGGAACCGGCTCTTTCAGCTTCAACGGAATGGTTTTGATGGTTCTTAAATTGTCGGTGACGTCCTCGCCGAAGGTTCCGTCCCCTCTTGTCAGTCCCCGAACAAATATACCGTCTACATACTCAAGGGCGACCGAAAGCCCGTCTATCTTGCATTCGGTTACGTATTCCGCTTCCGGCTCGGCCTGCTTGATGCGCCGGTCGAACGCTTCCAGCTCTTCAAATGAGAACACGTCGGTCAGCGAGCCCATCGGAATGACGTGTCTGACCTTCTCGAACCGTTCGGCGACCCTGCCGCCCACTCTTTTGGTCGGCGACGCGGGAGAGGCGAACTGCGGATATTCTTCCTCCAGTTTCTTGAGCCGCGCGAACAGTTTATCGTATTCACTGTCGGGGATTTCGGGGCTGTCCAGCTCGTAGTAAAGCCTTGAATGGTATTCAATCTTTTCCTCGAGCGCGCGCATTTCGGCGATTATTTTTTGTTGTTCTTCGGAATACATTTCAAAGCCACCCAATCGTTCTTTTCTGCGATTTCGGAAATGCTAAATCCGTTTGCTTCGAGCGATGCGATGACGGCGTCTTTTTTCGACGCGATAATCCCGGAACAGATCAGCGCGCCGCCGCTGTTCAAAACCGAAGCGAAAACCGGCGCCATCGCCGAAATTACGTCCGCGACGATGTTGGCAAGAATGAGATCGTATTTTTCAGCGCAGACTTTGTCGTAAGCCGCCTTGTCCTCCAAAATGTTGCCGCAGAGAACCGACAGCTTTCCTTCCGGAAGGCGGTTTACAGCCGCGTTTTTCGCGGCGATGTCGGTTGCGTTTTTGTCGATATCGACGCACAACACCTTGCCGGCGCCCAAAAGCGCCGCGCCGATGCCGAGTATGCCGCTTCCGCAGCCCATGTCCAGCACGTTTTTGCCCTGAACCTCAAGCGTCTCGAGCAGTTCCAAACAGAGCGCGGTGGTTTCGTGCTGTCCGGTGCCGAACGACGACTCCGGGTCAATCTCCAGAACAATCCTGTCGCCGGGGTCGCAGTCCTCCCACGACGGTTTTACGATAAAGCGGTTTCCGATCGGAAGCGGATGGAAGAACTCCTTCCAGTTGTCCGCCCAGTCGTTGTCGTCCACTTTGTTGATCTCTATTTCGAGACTGCCGATATCGAACTCGCATTCCTTTTTCAGCCGGTCAATGCCCGTTCTGATTTCGTCCAGCGTCAGCCTGCCCTGCTCGTTGTCGGCAAGATAAACCTTGACCGCGACTTCTCCGCTTTCGTCGGCAAGGAGGTTGTCCTCGACGTAATCGATCGGAATGCTCTTGTCGCAAAGTATCTCGTCCAAATCGGCCCTGTCCTCGACGGTGTAGCAGGAAACGCCCGCGGCGAGCAAAACGCCGGAAACCATCTCGCTGCCCAAAGAATTGGTATGAATAATCAGTTCGTTAAATATCATAGCGCATCCCGTAATTCTTTCTTTTTTATTCCTGTATATCCGTATCGTCGCCGTTGCCGCTGATGGGAATCGCGTCGCCCAGATAGGTCGGCTTCGGCTGAAAGACCGCGGAATAAACCGCTTTCACCCGCGCGCCGGTCTCCCGCAGATTGTTGATAAACTCGGTCTGATACGTGCCGCGGTCGCAGATCGCGCCGTACGCTTCCAGACCGAGCGAGCGGGCGAGGTAAACCGCCCGGCTGATGTGGAACTTCTGCGTGACAATGATGACCTTTTTCGCCCGAAAGACATCCCGCGCGCGGTACATGGTCTCGTATGTAGAGAAGCCCGCGTAGTCTTGGAATATTTTTTCGCTCGGAACGCCCAGCTTGACGGCGTACGCCTTCATCGCCGCGGACTCGTTGTAGTTCTCGCGGCTGTTGTCCCCGCTCATGAGCAGGCGGTCCGAAGCGCCCAGATTGAACAGTTCGACGGCCGTCATCACCCGATGCCGCAGAATATCCGACAGGCTGCCGTCCGGATACACCAGTGCGCCGAGCACGATGATGCAGTCCGCGTTCAGCTCTTTCGCTTCTTCGGCGGAGATTACATAATCGTCGGCTTTTTCGATTACCCAGATATTCAAAAAACAAACAGCAGCTACGCCTGTCAGGAATATAAGCGCAAGTATGACGGCTATCATTCTGATGTGCAGCTTTCCTTTACTTTTTGTATTTCGTTTCATACTCCATATAAATTCTCTTCATCGCAAGCGCATCTATATCCATTGTGCCGGCCGATTCGCAGATAATGGTCGGCGAAATGCCGAGCTCGGCGATTACCTTCATCAAAATTTCCGGCGACGGCCCGAACTGGCTGTCCGCAAAGGTCAGATGCTTTTTTTCGCCCATGTTCGTGTACTCGATTTTGGAAAAATGGCAGTGGAGGTTCTCCACATATTCCGGGCCCAATTCTTCGGCAATCCGGTCAAATATGCGTTTGTAGTCGTCCTCGGTCTGAATGCTTCCCAGCTCGCGCGCGTTCATATGCCCGAAGTCGATGACCGGAACAAACCTTTTTGAGAGTTTGCAGAGCGTCAAAACCTCGTCCAACGTGCCCAGCTGGTTGACCTTGCCCATGGTCTCCAGCCCGACTTTGGCTTTTATGCCCTCCTCAATCAGCATCTGCTCGACCAGCACAAGCGTCTGCGTGGCGTACGCCATCGCCTGCTCTCTGCTGATTTTCGCCGCGGAGCCGGTATGCACGACCATGACCTCCGCGCCGAGCGCGTCCGCGCCCTTGCCGTTCTGGCGCAGGTACTCGACGCTCTTCAGCCGTTTTTCCTCCTCAACGGAGGACAGCGAAATAAAGTAGGGCGTGTGCAGCGACATTTTGATGTTGTGTTCCTTCGCCTTTTCGCCGATTGCGGTCAGCGTCTGCAGCGAGGCCGTCAGTCCGCTGCCCGCTTCGTATTCATACGCGTCAAGCCCCATTTCCTTCAGGTAGCCGGGCGCCTGAAGCGTGTTTTTGTATCCTTTTTGATAAAACAGTTCCGAGTTTCCGCCCGGTCCAAATTTTGCGCTCACTTTTTATTATATCCTTTCAATACTCTTTCTTTAAACGCTTTTATAAACGGCCGCTCGAAAAACCGTTTGATTCTGAAAAATCTGCTTTCCTTCTTGTTAACCGGAGCCACCATATAAAACTGCAGGCCTGCGCCGTGCGCGGCAAGGCAGTCGGTAAAAATCTGGTCGCCCACGCTGACAATCTGCTCTTTCGGCAGCCCGAAATGCTTGATGCACGCCCTGACGCCCGAGGAAAACGGCTTGCGCGCGCGAGATACGTAAAAATAGCCCAAATCCAGGTTGAATATATGCACGCGCTCCTTTTTATTGTTGGAAACAAACGCCAGTTTGATCCCGTTTTCCTCAAGCGACTTGAAGTATGCTTTCATTTCTTCGGTCGGAGAAGCAACCTCGTACGGTGCGATTGTGTTGTCTATGTCGAAAAGAACAGCCTTAATTCCCTGTTTTTTCAGGAACTCAGGTGTTATTTCATATATCGACTGGAACATCATATCGGGTTGAAAATATCTGTTCTCTCTGATAGACAGCTTCACAAGGACCTCCAAGGTTTCTTACATAGAAATTCATTTTATGATTATAGCACACACGTTTTTTGATGTAAATAGAAAAGAGCGCATTCAAACATGAATTTTCCTCATATAAAAAGCGCTCCTCTTGTTTTTATATATTTTATAGGATTTAAGAGAAAATTATTATCCTTATTAATCCAATCGCCAAAACCGTTTTTTATCCGTTCAAATCCGAAGAAAGCAACCAAGAGACGGAAGGGCCGACCTAATCTTTAACGCTATCTTTTTTCATATTGCCCGTTGTCGTCCTCCATCCACCAGAACAAGTCCTTTATGCGTTTTTTGGGTCTTACGACATTTCCGAAATCCGTCGCGTAATAAGAACCGTTCAGGGTGTAGACTTTAACCTCTTTTGTGTTTAAAAACTTCGCGTTGTCGCTCAGCTTTGGCGTTTGAAAGGTAACCTTTTTACCGAAATCGCCAAACTCTATCGTCGCGTAATAATAATGCCTGGTCACCCAGTAGGTTTTGCCCCAGATTCTTATATACTCTTCTTTCACTTCCATTTCGGTATCGACAACAAACCCTTTGTGCGCAATGCCGAAATTTCTGATATGGGCTCTTTCTCTCTTAACCCGATTATACGCTATAAACCGATTGATCAGTTTTACGGTATCGACGATCGCCCATATAATCATACCGATGCCATATAAAAGCACCAAGTACTTTTTAACTAAAAAAATCCAGGAGATCCTCAGATTCCGCTGTATCGCCCATGATGCTCATGCCAATAAACAGCATGATGCAAAATGCCGCGATGCATAACTTAATTACGAACGGAACAAACCGCCATAAAGACGGTCTTACTTCGTCTTTATACCGAAGCTGCTTTTTCATTCTTATATCCGCCTTATATTCAGTACTTTTTGTAGAATAACATATTTTTGTCGCAAAGTAAGCAAAAATCCGGCTGTGAGCCGGATTTTTTTATGCTTTATATTTCCGCGTAAACCACCGAAAGCGCGGGCAGCGTCAGCTCTGCTTTTCCGCCTTTGATGGCGATTTTGCCGTCCATGCCTTTCAGCGCGTATTTGCCGTCGGGCAGCTCGCATTCGATTTCGCACTTTGCGTCCTCGTCCGCGGCGTTGACCAGCAAAAGCAGTTTCTTTTTGTCCCTTGCGCGCTCCCAGACGGCGCTGTAAACGGCGGAATGTTTATAAACGTTGCCGTCGCCCCTGTCGTCCGTCAATTCGGCGCGGTCGTCCTTGGTGACCGGCGGGCGCAGCATCCGTCCGGCGTAGAAGTACTCGCCGATTTCCGCGCGCGCCTTGACGCATTTTTTATAGAAATCTTTATACTTAAAGGATTCATAAACGGGAATACCTACCCAGCCCATCTGCTCGCCGTAGGTCAGCGACTCGGCGAACGCCATTTTCTGCCCTTCGACGTTCTCTTTAGAGAAGACCGAGTACGACCTGCCGAACATGACGACATAGCCCGAATATACGACCGGGAAGGCGGGCACCTGATTGCGGTTAATCCAAAGCCAGGAAAGGTAGGCCTGAATGTGCTTCATATAAGGCTCGCCGGTACACTCGGTCGTCAGCGCGGTGTCCGCCGGCATTATCTTCTTTACATGGTCGGTCAGATTTTTGTATCCCTCAAACCACCAGGTTCCGCCGCCGGGAAGGTGCGAATGATTCCTGTCCTCGCACAAATACGGCGTCGCTGCGGCGATCTGGTCGATATATACGGCGTTGACGCCCACTTCGTTGAGGAGCTTGTCCACGATGCTGCGGACCTTCTCCTGCCAGAGCGCGGTGGACGGGCACATAATGGAAAGCTCTACCTTGCTGCCGTCCGCCTCTTTGGAATTATAGGTTTCGATAAAGGGAACGCCGTTCCGGTCCTTTGTGCAGTTCGGTTTTGCGACGGTTGAGAACTGCCAGTCCTCCATACCCCTGTCGCGCGTGTCCCAAAGCCTGCCGTTGATATACGGCATAACCCGGATGCCGGCTTCTTTTAGCCGCCGAATGCCCTTTAGCGCGCATTCCTTCATCGGGAAGTAATGCGGGTAATCGTTGTCGTAGGGAATCTGGAACCAGTCGTACAGATGAACCGGCGACTCCACGCCGAGGTCCTTGGTCGCCCGGATAATGTCGTCCGCGAAGCTGTCGTCGTCCTTGACCCGCATCAGCCACCAGTGGTTGTTCTTCAACAGCCAGTCGGGAATGTCGGCGCGGCGGCCGTCCTTCATCTCCGGCAGCCAGCTCGCCTCTTTTTCCATCCAGCTGCGGTAGAGAACGGCGGCGTCGTACCAGTCGCCGTCGTACAGCTCCCAGACGTTTCTGCCCTCAAGGCTCTGCGAGTTGCAGCCGGTGTCAATCGCGGTAAGCGGCATGGTCGCCTTGAGCGTCATCACCTTTTCGTGCTCGGCTTTTTCAAAGCATATCTTTTTATACGCCGGGTTCGGGTCGTGCAGACCGTAATATATGCCGCGTCTGGTATGTTTGTTAAAGAAGGTCAAATACTGAAGCGAAGCGCCGTAGGACGGGTAATTCTGCACCGATTTGTAGCTCTTCGCGTTGGACGGATAAATCTCGCCGACGCCGTAGGGCGAGAAGAAATAGGTATTGGCGTTCGTGTCGAAGCTCAACGCCGGATAATCGCATTCATAAAGCGCGTAATCCTTGTTTATGCTGGATAGAGATGCGGTCCAGGTGATTCGGTTGTGCTCGCAGAGCGCCGTCAGCGTGACGGTAACGCCGGGCAGTTCTTTGTTGCCGGACAGAATGATCACAGCGCCCTCTCGGTTGTTGACGATTTCCGCCTGCGTCCAGGATTGATCGGACCTTACCGTGATTTTTTCGTCCGACGCGACCGCTCTTGCGGTAAGGGTAAAAAGCGGCTTTTTGTGCGTGAGGAGGTTTTTCTTTAGCTTTTTGTCCCGGATTGAGTAAAGCGAAATGCCGCCCTTTCCTTTCTCAATTCCCACAGACAATTCACCGGCGGTGAGTCTGTAAATGATATTTTCAGCCAAGGGTCATCCATCCTTCCTTTTTGGGTGTTTTCGCTATTACAGCAGATATGACCTGCTTAATGCCTTCTTGTCGCAGCAAAGCAGAACAGGCGTCAAGCGTCGCGCCCGTCGTGCAGACATCGTCGATCAAAAGCACTCTGGCGTAGGGTTCGCCGCTTTCCGAAACGACGTTGTCCCGGATAACCGAATATCGGTTTTTCATGGTTTTGCGGCGCTCCGACGCGGAAAGCAGTTTCTGCTCCTCCGAGCCGTGCCGCCTTAACATCGCGACGCAGGGAACACGAAGCGCCTTCGCGGTTTCCTCCGCAAGCAGTTTCGCCTGGTCGTAGCCCGCGGCGCGGATTCCTTTTTTTCTTCTTGGAATATAGGTGACGGCCTCAAACGGCTTTTTGTGCAGCTGTTTTATCCGGAGCGCGAGCAGTTCAGCGAAAAAGCGTATCATGCGCCGGTCGGCGTCGTTTTTGACGGCGCCGATGATGCGGTGCGCTTCGCCCGGCGAATACCAAAACAAAAAGGCAAGCGTTTCCCCGCTGCAGTCGCAGCCGCTGATCGCCCTGCCGCAGGAGGGGCAGGGGGTGTTCAGCATTCTGTAAAACGTTCCGATGCAGTCGCCGCAGACCGGAATCTCGTCGCGGCAAGCGTTCATTCCGCACAAAAAGCAACTGCAGGGGCTTATGAGATTTAAACCTTTCTCAAGAATATGCCGAACCGCATTTTTTACAGACTGCATAAAAACTCTCCGAGTGCCGTATAACGCTCAGGCCGATGGTCGTTTTTCACCATGGTTTCGATGCATTCGGGCTTGCCGATCATGCAGACAAGTTCCTTCGCTCTGGTGACCGCGGTATATAGCAGGTTGCGCGTCATCAGCGGCAGAGGGCTGTCGAATGCGGGCATAAGCACCATTTTAAACTCGCTGCCCTGACTTTTATGCACCGTAATGGCGTAGGCGTGCTCCAGCTCGTCCAGCAGGGCGAAATCGTATTCGGCAATCCGTCTGTCGAAGTCGATGACCATGGTTTCGCTCTGGGTGTCGATGGAAATGATCCGCCCGATGTCGCCGTTGAAAATGCCCCGCCCGGTGGTTTCTTCCTGCGCGCCGCTCGCAGAAATAAACCACTCCAGGTCGTAATTGTTTCTGACCTGCATGACCTTGTCGTTTTCGCGAAAGATGACGCCGCCCGCCTTTTTTTCCTTTTTGTGGCCGTTCTGCGGGTTGAGCGCGCTCTGCAGGATTCGGTTCAGCTCCGCGGCGCCCAGCTCGCCTTTTCTGGTAGGCGTAATCACCTGTATGTCGTCCAGCGGGTTAACCCCGTATTTTTTCGGCAGCCTTTTCGCCACCAAATCTATAATCAGCTCTTTGATATCCGCCGCGTTGTCCCGCCTGATGAAGAAAAAGTCGTTGTCCTTTACGTCCAGCCGCGGCATGACGCCGCTGTTGATGTTGTGCGCGTTTACGATAATCAGGCTTTCCTGCGCCTGCCGGAAAACCTTTGTCAGCCTGCTGACCGCAAACCGTCCGCTTTGTATAATGTCCGCCAGACAGTTGCCCGCGCCGACCGGCGGAAGCTGGTCAACGTCGCCGATTAAAATCAGGTAGCTTCCATTTTTCACCGCTTTCAGAAGCGACGCCATCAGCAGCGTGTCCACCATGGACACCTCGTCGATGATGATAACCTTGTAGGGCAGCGGGTTGAACTCGTCGCGCGCGAATCGGGGCGTGTTTGCGTCCGTATAGGTCATTTCCAGCAGTCGGTGTATGGTTTTCGCCTCGCAGCCCGAGGCCTCCGACATCCGCTTGGCGGCTCTGCCCGTCGGCGCGGCGAGCATCACCGAATACTTCAAACTCCGAAAAATATCGATAATGGCTTTGATAACCGTGGTTTTCCCGGTTCCCGGCCCGCCCGTGACGATGCTGACGCCTTTGGTCACGGCGAGCATAATCGCTCTTTTCTGCTCCGGCGCGTACTCCAGACCGTATTTCTCCTCCAGCAGGCAAATCTGCTCCCCGACGCCTTCCAGCGTGAACGGGAACTCCGCTTCGGACAGGCTGACCAGCTTCGCGGCGATATACTGTTCCGCCTCGAAATACTCTTTTAAAAAAACTACCCGTTTTCCCTGAATTTCGGCAATGACCAGCTTGTCCCTGTCGCAAAGACCGCGCAGCGCCGGAAGGATTTCTTCCTTTGCGACCTGAAGTTTTTTCGCTGTTTTATCGAGCAGCGCCTCTTCCGGCAGGTAGCAGTGCCCGCCGTTGAAGGCGGCTTCGTTTAAGATATGAAGAACGCCCGCTTCGATGCGTTCCGCGCAGTTGTACTGAAATCCAAGGTCCATCGCGACCTTGTCCGCCTTCTCAAACCCGATGCCGACGATATCCTCGCATAGGATGTACGGGTTGTTCTCGATCAGATCGATCGCTGCGGAACCGTATTTTTTAAAAATCCTGACCGACAGCGAAGGGCCGAAAAAGCGGTTGCAGTACAGCATCACCGTCCGCATGCCGAACTGCATTCTGTACGCTTCGCTGATTTCGTGCGCTTTTCTGGGGGATATCCCCTTGATATCGGTCAGCCATTCGGGATGATTCTCGATCACGTCCAGCGAGTCCTCGCCGAACTTGGAAACAATTCTTTCTGCCGTCACCGGGCCGACGCCCTTGATCGCGCCGGAGGAAAGGTACTTTAAAATGGTTCCGCTGGTCGTGGGCAGTTTTTTCTCAAAATATTCGACCTTAAACTGGCGCCCGAAGGTCGCGTGCACCTGCCAGTACCCCTGAACCCGGATTGTCTCTCCTTCGTTGACAAAGGGCATAATTCCAACGCAGGTTACCGGCTCGCCCATGCAGTTGATGGTGCAGACCGTATACCCGTTTTCCTCGTTGGTAAAAATCATGTCCTCTATAACGCCGTCAAGAACAATATCCGTCATTTGCATTCCTTCCCGGTATCTATTTATAAGATCGCTTTATGTAAACTCTTCCATGTTTCATGCAAATATCGGTGATTTTGTTTTCTGCCGCTCTTTCGTTTCCGTAGATGATGACAACCTTGCCGGCAAAATCCTCTTCTTCAATCACTTTTTTTGCGTCGCTCTCGTTTTCTCCGTCCCGCGCGACATACAGGCAGACGTACCCGCCGCTTCTGTCCTCGGACAGGCTGCGGTACACTTCTCTGATGAGAAAAAACAATCCGACTGCCGCGAAATATGCGCACAGCACTTCAAAAAACAGCAGCATACCAATTGCACCCCTTTATTATAGTTTATGCCGGCCAAAAAAGCAAGATAAAATATTAAATTGCTATATTTTATTGAATTATAAACGATATATTTATTGGACTTATAACGAATGAGGGGCGAGCTATGAGCGAAGTTGTAGAGAAATATATACAGGCAAAGGAAGCCGAACTTGCCGCCAAGCAGCAGGCGAAAAGAAACGAGCATCTGATGAAGCTCGGTCTTTATGAAAAGGAATACGCTCCCGACAAAGTGGACAACGAAGGGAACGTTACCAACCTTCCTTCCAAGGAATATCCTTTCTATGATCAGGAAGTAAAAAAAGCATACAAGCGCGTCGCCGCAACCGTCACCGACGAGGAGTACCAACGCATCTGCGAGCTGGAAGAAGCGCTGAAAAATGAAACGATTATTGTTCCTGTAAAGGAAAATGAATCATACAACGTCATCGCCAGGAGTTTGTCAACAATCGGCTGGTTCTTTATTATCGGCGGAATCATCGCCGGCTTTATCGCGGGAATCACGACCGAAACCGTTGTTTCATACTTCTCGAAAAACGCGGAATTCCAGTGGACGGTCGCCATTACATATTGGGTGGTTTCGTTCGTCAGCGGCGTGCTGATGCTTGGCGTGGCGGAGATCATCAATATTTTGGATCGTATCAACGCAAAGCTGAAATTATAACAAAAAAGAGAGCTTTTGTAAGCTCTCTTTTTTTGACTTGGCGATTATTTATTTTATAGCTTCCGCGATCTTTTCCGCGAGATCCGTATCCTCCCACTTTACGCCGAGCTCCTCGCGGCCGAAGTGTCCGTACGCAGCAAGCGGCTGATAAATCGGTTTTCTAAGGTCCAGTTTTTCGATAATCGCGGCAGGGCGCAGATCGACCAGATCTTTAACAATATCCGCGAGCTTTTCGTCCGATACTTTGCCGGTGCCGTACGTGTTGACGTTGACCGAGAGCGGTCTTGCGACGCCGATTGCGTACGCAATCTGCACCTCGCACTTCTTCGCGGCGCCGGAAGCGACGATATTCTTCGCCACATAGCGCGCCATATAAGCCGCGGAGCGGTCAACCTTTGTCGGGTCTTTGCCGGAGAAGGCGCCGCCGCCGTGACAGGCGTATCCGCCGTAGGTGTCCACGATAATCTTTCTGCCCGTCAGGCCGCTGTCGCCCTTCGGACCGCCCACAACAAACCTGCCGGTGGGGTTTACGAAGAACTTGGTGTTTTTATCAACAAATTCCTGCGGAATGGTTGTAAGGATTACGTTCTCGATAATATCTTTGCGAATCTGGTCAAGCGAAACGTCGTCGCTGTGCTGGCTGGAAACGACCACCGCGTCAACTCTTGCGGGAACGCCGTCATGATATTCCACCGTGACCTGCGTCTTTCCGTCCGGTCTGAGGTAAGGCAGCGTGCCGTTCTTTCTCACTTCGCTCAGCCGCTTCGCCATTTTGTGCGCCAGCGAAATGGGCAGCGGCATCAGCTCTTTCGTTTCGTCGCAGGCAAAGCCGAACACCATGCCCTGGTCGCCCGCGCCGATGTCATACTTGTCTCGGATAATACCTTCCTTGGCTTCGAGCGCTTTATCTACGCCCATCGCTATGTCCGGCGACTGCTCGTGAATGGACGTAATCACGGCGCAGGAGTCATAGTCAAATCCCTTCTCGCTGCCGTCGTATCCGATCTTTTTTACGGTCTCTCTTGCTATGCTCGGAATATCCACATAGGTATCGGTGGTAATCTCGCCCATAACAAGAATCATACCGGTCGTGCACGCCGTCTCGCACGCGACGCGCGCGTTCGGGTCGTTCGCCAGAATTGCGTCCAGCACGCCGTCTGAAATCTGGTCGCATATTTTATCGGGATGTCCTTCTGTTACCGATTCGCTTGTAAAAAACTTTTTTACCATAATAAACCCCTTTTCCTTATTCTCAACCTTATCGAAAAACCCTTCTTATCACAGATAAGAAGGGTTCAAATTTCTGTTTGAATCTCATCTGCCGAAGTTAACTTCGCTGATTTGACACCTTGCCGTCCGGCAGGTTGTCGGGCTTCACAGGGCAGTTCCCTCCACCACTCTCGATAAGATTATTTAATTTTATTTTTAGACATAATAACACACTTATATACCGCTGTCAAGATAAAACCATCATAAAATCAAGACAAAACTATGATAAATCGGTAAATAATAAATACCGCCCCCGATTCTGGGAATATTGACAAAGGAAACGTGTATATGTATAATTAATAAGATACGTTTTATTATATAACAATATTTTCATCGACATAAAGGAATTTTTTAAATGAAAGACAAACCGAACAAAAACACAAAGAAATATCTTCTCAGCTTTTTGGTGCTCATCCTTTTATTGTCGGTGACGTTATATGTGATTTTTGAGCAGTTCGACTTTTACGAGATTATCCGGCAGATTCAAGAGTCGTCGCACAAAGGCTTTCTGCTTCTTGCAGGCGCGTCTGCGTTTTTGTATCTGTTTTTTTACGGCAGGTTCGCGCAAATCGGCCTGAAAGCGTTCGGTTATCAAAATTCGCTGATAAAAAGTTTCGTTTACGGCTGCGCGGACTATTTTTACGCGGTCATCACCCCGTCCGCCGGCGGCGGTCAGCCTGCCGTGATTTATTATATGAAAAAGGACGGCATCCCCTATTCGACGGCGACAGCCGTCGTTATTCTGCAGACCATCACGTACAAATCCGTTCTGCTGCTGTACTGTATTCTGTCTTTGTTTGTCATTCCCGAAGTTGTTTTCGGTTCGGGTACGGTGTTTCTTGTCTGCTTTATCGTCGGCATGACGGTTTCCGCGACAGGGACGACCATCTGCGTTATATCCTTGTTCCGAACCCGCCTGATCGGCAAAGCGGGCGCCGTCGTCATCCGCTGGCTTGCGAAACTAAACATCATCAAAAACGCAGACGGCAAAACGGAAGCCTTCCGCAGAGAGCTTGAAGCATACAAGGACGCCGCCGCGTATATCAAAGGACGCAGAGCCGTGCTGCTGCATTTGTTCGGCGCCACGCTTCTGCAGCGGACATCCATTTTTATTATTGCTTTTTTTATTTTTAAGAGCTTCGGGCTGAGCGGCGTCAGCGTCCTTTATATCCTGTGCATACAGGCGTCGGTCGAAATCGCGGTCGAGCTTTTCCCCATTCCCGGATATGTCGGTATCAGCGAGGTCGCCACATATCTGCTCTTCGGCAGCATTTACGGACCGAACGAGATTCTAACCGCCGCCGCGATGCTGTTAACCAACGGATTTAGCCGCTATTTTCCGTTCATCATCAGCAGCGCGGTTATCTTCTGCAAGCATCTGCGCATGAATTTCCTTGCGAAAAAGAGTATAAAACACGACGCATAAAAAGGACGGATGATCAATGGAGGGTCGAATCAAAAACCGGGACGGCAGCTTTCTGCCCGGATGCGCGCCCTGCGGGAAATCCCTTCGTTTCCTGTACGAAACGGCCGCCGGCAGGGTTTGCCTGAAACTGCTTACCCGGCGCTCTGTTTCAAAACTGGTCGGCGCTTATATGAACAGCCGCATTTCCAAACTGAATATCAAACGCTCGATCCAAAGCTGCGGCATTGATTTGTCGGAATACGAGATCACCGATTATAGAAAGTTTTCCTGCTACAACGATTTTTTTACCCGCCAAATTAAAAAAGAAAAAAGACCGCTGGCGGCAGCCCCGGACGTTTTCATCTCGCCCTGCGATTCCAAATTGTCGGTTTACGGCATTAACGAAGACTCCTGCTTTTTTATAAAGGGTTCTGTTTATACCGTCGCCGATTTGCTTGGCGGCAACAAGGCGCTTGCCGACCAGTTTATGGGCGGATATTGTTTGATTTTCCGATTAACGGTGGACAATTATCACCGCTATTGCTATATCGACAACGGCACGAAAGAAGAAAACATCTTTATTCCGGGCGTTTTGCACACCGTCAACCCGATTTCGCTGAAAAAATACAATATATACAAGCAGAACTGCCGCGAATACACGGTGCTTCACACCGAAAACTTCGGCGACGTCGTGCAGGTCGAAATCGGCGCGATGATGGTGGGCAGAATAAAGAATCATCACGGCGCGTGTTCTTTTCGCAAAGGCGAAGAAAAGGGAATGTTTGAATTCGGCGGGTCAACGATTGTACTTCTGGTCAAAAAGGACATACTAACGATTGACGGCGACATTCTTGCTAATTCTGCGGAAAATATCGAAACCGCGGTGAAAATGGGTGAGCGCATCGCCGTAAAGCGGCAGAAAACAGATAATCAATATTAACATTTTTCACTTGAATTCATCATGAAAAAGTATATAATGTAGAAAAATATAGAAAAGTAAACCGTCAGTCGGGTTGAGAATCGGGGGGATAAAAATGAGATTCGTTTATGTAGATAACGCTGCCACAACACCGATGAGCGAAAAGGCCAAACAGGCTTTGTTCGATGCAATAGATATATTTGGGAATCCTTCGTCCATGCACAGCGCCGGCGTAGCCGCTTTCAGGTCGCTCGATTCCTCCAGACAGCGAATCGCGAAATGTCTGGGCTGCGAGCCGAGAGAACTGTATTTCACTTCCGGCGGCTCGGAAAGCGACAACTGGGCGATCAAAGGCGCGGCCGAGCTGATGAGCAGGATGGGCAAAAACCACATCATCTCCACAAAGATAGAGCATCATGCCGTCCTTCACACGCTCCAGTATCTCGAAAAACGCGGCTATGAGGTCACCTATCTGGACGTAAGCAGCGACGGTTATGTCACCGCGGAACAGGTCCGCGATGCGATTACGGACAAAACCGGCCTGGTTACCGTCATGTACGCCAACAACGAGATCGGAACCATCCAGCCCGTCGCAGAAATCGGCGCCGTATGCAGAGAGAAAGGCGTTTTGTTCCATACAGACGCGGTTCAAGCGGTCGGTCACCTTCCGATCGACGTTAAGAAGGAAAACATCGATATGCTGTCGCTCGCGGCGCATAAGTTCCATGGTCCGAAAGGTTTCGGCGCTTTGTATATCCGCAAAGGCATTGTGTTGCCCAACCTGATCGAGGGCGGCGCTCAGGAGCGCGGTTTGCGCGCCGGCACAGAGAACGTTCTGCTTGCCGCCTCCGCCGCCGCCGCGCTGGAGGACGCGCTTTCAAACCTTGATGAGAAGAACAGGCGTATCGCCGAAATGCGCGACAAACTGATCGACAATATTTTAAAAATCGAGCGAACGCGCCTGAACGGCGGCAGAAGCCCCAGACTTCCCGGAAACGTTTCGATTTGCTTCGAAGGCATCGAGGGCGAGTCGCTGCTGTTGTCGCTGGACCTGAAAGGCATTTGCGCTTCCAGCGGTTCCGCCTGCACTTCCGGCTCTTTGGACCCGAGCCACGTACTGCTGGCTTTGGGCCTGCCGCATGAGATTGCGCACGGTTCGCTTCGAATTTCGCTCAGCGACCAGAACACCATGGAGGACGTGGACTATATTCTCAGCGTATTGCCCGAAATCGTAAACCGGCTGAGAGATATGTCCCCTGTATGGGAGAAAATAAAGCAAGAAGAACAGCAGCAGCCGTAACGCTCCCGGTTTTTGGGCAACGGGGAATGCGGCGCCGCTGCGTTTGCTATTCGATTGCATAGCGTTTGCATAGCAATTGCATAGCAACTGCATTGAAAGAAAGGAATGATATTATGCCTTACAGCGAAGAAGTAATGGAACACTTTAAAAATCCGAGAAATGTCGGTAAAATAGAGGATGCGGACGGTATCGGCGAGGTCGGCAACGCGAAATGCGGCGATATCATGAAAATGTATATCAAAGTAAAGGACAACATAATCACCGATGTCAAGTTCAATACCTACGGCTGCGCTTCCGCGATTGCGACCAGTTCGATGGCGACCGAGTTAATCAAAGGCAAGCCGATTGAAGAAGCGCTCAAACTTACCAACAAAGCGGTTGTCGAGGCGCTCAACGGACTCCCGCCGGTAAAAATCCACTGCTCTGTACTTGCCGAGGAAGCGATTAAAGCGGCAATCGCCGATTACTATCGTCGGAAGGGCATCGACATGAAGCTCGACGATTGCGCTTCCTGCGAAATCGGCTGCTGTCATAAGAAAAGCGCCGGCGACGATCATCAATAAGTGTTTCATAAAACAAAATAGCTCTTTTCATAGCAGTATGAAAAGAGCTTTTTTTGTTTCTTTACTTTCTTTTTTCGCCTTTCAGCAGCGGCGAGACCTGCTTGTAAATCAGCATGGTCAGCGCAAAATCAAGCAGTCCTTTTGCCAATGTGAACGGCATATTGCAGTACACAAGGGCTTTCGGCAGCGTGTCGATTCCCTTATATAAAGCGGTGTACATCGCCACGATCGCGTTCATGTCGCCTTTCGCGAACAATTGCGCGTAAATCGGATAGGTAACGTAATAGTTGATCGGAATCGATAAAGCCGCCATGAGCAAAGCGCCGGTCAGCGAACCGATCACCGCGCCCTTTTTCGATTTGTCGTACCGGTAAATTAAGCCTGCCGGCACGACAAAGCAGACGCCGATTAAAAAGTTCGCGATCTCGCCGACCATCATCGAGTTCGAAAACGGCAGGTTGATCAGATTTTTAATCAGACACACCAGCACGCCGTACTGCGGTCCGAACGCAAAAGCCGCGATCAGCGCCGGCAGTTCTGAAAAATCCATTTTCAAAAACGAGGGCGCCAGCCCGACGGGAAACTCAAGCATCATCAGCACCGCCGATGCCGCCGACAAAATTGCGATGTTTGTGATTTTTCGAACAGATTGCTTATGAATCATACGCATCCTTCCTGTCAATGCTCGAAGGACGGAGAAGTAAAATAAAAATCCCCGTAATAAGATACGGGGATTCTTTTTTTATGATTATTTTGCCTCTCTCATCCGGACTATAAAGTATTTGCATAAACATATGCAGATACTTCTAAGAAAAATGCGTCAGCATTTTTCCGAAAGCAACAAAGAATTCGATTTTCGGAATTCTTTGTTGCTTTTACCGTCGGTCCAGGAATTCCACCTGGTCGTGAAGATTTCTCTTCTCGCAGACTGTCACTGCCGGTAGGGAATTTCACCCGTCCCCGAAGCATTATTCAATTACAGTTAATAAAGATTAGCCTTTAATTTCAACAACGATACCGGAACCTACGGTTCTGCCGCCTTCGCGGATAGCGAAGTTAAGTCCCTTCTCGATAGCGACCGGCGTGATAAGATCAACGGTCATATCAACGTGGTCGCCGGGACGGCACATATCGACACCTTCAGGAAGTGTGATAACGCCGGTAACGTCGGTTGTTCTGAAGTAGAACTGCGGACGATAGTTGGAGAAGAAGGGCTTATGACGGCCGCCTTCCTTCTCGGTAAGAACGTAAACCTGACCTACGAAGCTCTTGTGGGGCTTAATGGAACCCGGTTTTGCAAGAACCTGTCCTCTCTCGATTTCGTTCTTCTGAATACCGCGGAGCAAGCATCCGATGTTGTCGCCTGCTTCTGCAGTGTCAAGCAGCTTGCGGAACATTTCGATACCGGTAACAACGGTCTTTCTTGCTTCGTCAGTGAGGCCGACGATTTCAACTTCGTCGTTGAGCTTCAGAACGCCTCTCTCAACTCTACCAGTAGCAACGGTTCCGCGGCCGGTGATGGAGAATACGTCCTCAACAGGCATAAGGAAGGGGAGAGAATCGTTTCTTGCAGGAGTCGGAATATACTCGTCAACTGCGTTCATAAGCTCAAGGATGGACTTGTAAACCGGATCGTTGGGATCCTTGCTGTCGGACATGAGCGCGTCTCTTGCGGATCCTCTGATAACCGGAATCTCGTCGCCCGGGAAGTTGTACTCGGAAAGAAGCTCTCTGATTTCCATCTCAACGAGGTCGAGCAGCTCTGGGTCGTCAACAAGGTCGCACTTGTTCATGTAAACAACCATTGCGGGAACGCCGACCTGACGTGCAAGAAGGATGTGCTCACGAGTCTGCTGCATCGGACCGTCGGTTGCAGCAACAACGAGGATAGCGCCGTCCATCTGAGCAGCGCCGGTGATCATGTTCTTGACGTAGTCTGCGTGACCGGGGCAGTCAACATGCGCATAGTGACGATTCTCTGTCTGGTACTCAACGTGTCTTGTATTGATCGTAATTCCTCTTGCTTTCTCCTCAGGCGCGTTATCAATCTGGTCATATGCAAGGAATTCGTTCTGCGGATTTAACAGTGCGAGTGTCTTTGTGATAGCAGCGGTCAGTGTTGTTTTGCCGTGGTCAACATGTCCGATAGTTCCAATATTAACATGCGGCTTAGTTCTTTCAAATTTAGCCTTTGCCATTATTTTTCCTCCTGTTATGTCTTTCAATAATATAAATTCATTATATCTCTTTTTTCAGTTCTGTCAAGGTTTTTTCAAAAAAATGTTACCCTGACGCGCCATTTTAGCCTTTTTGAGAAGTGATAGCGTCCTGAATTGACTTAGGAACTACCGCATAGTGGCTCGGCTCCATCGTATAAGTGCCTCTGCCCTGCGTTTTAGATCTCAAGTCAGTTGCGTAGCCAAACATACTCGAAAGCGGAACATGCGCTGTTATCTGCTGTCCGCCGGAGACAGGCTCCATCTCCTTGATCGCACCTCTGCGTGCGGTAAGATCACCGATTACCTCGCCCATATAATCTTCGGGCACAGTGACAACAACCTTCATAATAGGCTCTGTCAGGATTGGGTCCGCCTTGCGCATTGCGCTCTTGAACGCCATGGATGCTGCTATCTTAAACGCCATTTCTGAAGAGTCGACCTCGTGATACGAACCGTCGTACAAGGTTACGATAACGTCAACAACGTTGTACCCTGCAAGAACACCGGAAAGCATTGCGCTTCTGATGCCGTCGTCGATAGCGGGGATGTATTCCTTCGGAATAACGCCGCCGACAATCTGGTTGTTAAACACATAGCCTTTGCCGGGCTCGTTGGGCTCGATCGTAATTTTAACGTGACCGTACTGACCTTTACCGCCCGATTGACGAACGTACTTGTATTCCTCGTCAACCTTCTTGGTAATCGTCTCGCGGTACGCAACCTGCGGTTTGCCTACGTTCGCCTCAACCTTGAACTCGCGCAGAAGCCTGTCTACGATAATCTCAAGGTGAAGCTCGCCCATTCCGGCAATAATGGTCTGTCCTGTTTCCTCGTCCGTGTAAGCTCTAAAGGTGGGGTCTTCCTCGGCAAGCTTGGAAAGGGCGATGCCCATTTTCTCCTGGCCTGCTTTGGTTTTCGGCTCGATCGCTACGCGGATAACCGGCTCCGGAAACTCCATTGACTCGAGCACAATCGGGGCTTTCTCGTCGCACAGCGTGTTGCCGGTAGTTGTGCTCTTGGTTCCGACGATGGCGGCGATATCACCGGTTCGAATCTCGTCAATATCTTCGCGGTGATTTGCATGCAACAAAAGGATGCGTCCAAAACGCTCGCGGGTGTTTTTCGTCGGATTGTAAACGCTCGATCCGGAGGCGATGCATCCGGAATATACTCTGATAAAGCAGAGTTTTCCGACAAACGGGTCGGTCATAATCTTGAACGCCAGCGCCGAGAACGGTTCGTCGTCGCTCGGTTTGCGTTCGTCTTCTTCGCCCGTCTTGAAATTTACGCCTTTGACGGCGGGAATGTCAAGCGGCGAAGGCAGATAATCCACAATTGCGTCGAGCAGCTTCTGAACTCCCTTGTTCTTATACGATGTACCGCATACAACCGGGACCATTCTGTTCTCGATGGTGGCCTGACGGATCGCTTTCTTGATTTCTTCTTCGGTGAGTTCCTGTCCGTCGAGGTATTTCTCCAGCAGCGTGTCGTCAATCTCTGCGACGTGCTCCAGCAGTTCCTGATGATACTGCTCTGCTTTATCCTTCATATCGTCGGGAATGTCTGTTTCGCTGATGTTATTGCCTGTGTCATCAAGATAGATATAAGCTTTCATCTTTACAAGGTCAATAACGCCCTTGAAATCAGACTCCGCGCCGATGGGCAGCTGAATCGGAACTGCGTTTGCCTTCAGACGGTCTTTAATCTGGTCAACAACGCGGTAGAAGTTGGCTCCGACGATATCCATCTTGTTGACATAGCACATACGGGGAACTTTGTACTTATCCGCCTGGCGCCATACGGTCTCGGACTGTGGCTCTACACCGCCCTTCGCACATAACACCGTGACAGAACCGTCCAGCACTCTCAAAGAACGTTCTACTTCGACCGTGAAATCAACGTGGCCGGGCGTGTCAATGATGTTTATGCGGTGGTCCTTCCAGAAGCAGGTCGTAGCCGCAGAAGTGATGGTAATGCCTCTCTCCTGCTCCTGCTCCATCCAGTCCATTGTAGCGGCACCTTCGTGTACCTCGCCAATTTTATGTGTTTTTCCCGTAAAATACAATATTCTTTCTGTTGTAGTGGTTTTTCCCGCATCGATATGAGCCATTATACCGATATTACGGTATCTCTCAAGCGGATATTTTCTAGGCATACTGAATCCATTTCTCCAACGACTTAGATTTTTTTTGAAAACGGAACCATCCGTCGTTGTAAACGATTCCGTGAGAAAACTCTCTGCGCAGCAACCGTACTCGGTATGCCGCCATCTCCGCCCGCCTTCCGCGGGGAACGCTTATATGCGGACGTTTCCTTGCCGGCAACATCCGCGAATAAAATGGAAAATTACCATCTGTAATGTGCAAAAGCCTTGTTTGCTTCCGCCATCTTGTGGGTGTCTTCCTTCTTCTTGACTGCGCCGCCGGTGTTGTTTACGGCGTCCATGATTTCACCAGCAAGACGTTCGTGCATTCTCTTTTCGCTTCTCTCTCTGGCGTAGTTAACAAGCCAGCGCAAGCCAAGCGTCTGTCTTCTCTCCGGGCGAACCTCCATCGGAACCTGATAGTTTGAGCCGCCTCTGCGCACTGCCTTTACCTCAAGGGTGGGCATAATGTTCTCGAGCGCTTTGGTGAAATACTCAAGCGGATCCTGCCCTGTCTTCTGAGAGATGATGTCGAACGCCTTATAAACAATCTTCTGCGCAACACCCTTTTTGCCGTCATACATAACCTTATTGATCAGCTTTGTGACCAGTGTGGAATTATATACGGGATCCGGCAATACTTCTCTCTTAAAACCATGTTCTCTTCTTGGCACTTTACTTCCCTCCTTCATAAGGATAGCGCATTCTGTTTCCATGCGCTTCAATGAGTTCACAGGTACTCGAAAAATTTTCCGTTAGTGCTAATGACAGAGAACTTTATCTATATTATAAGCGTAAAACGCTGAAAATTCTCATATTTAACAAAACCGCCAGAATTTTCCGGTCAGAATTGCGTCATTAGGCACAAACTAAATTGATCTGTCCCTTAAAAACTGAAGCAACAATCAAACTGCCGCTTCATGAAAAAGCAAAAACTACTTTTTCTTCGGACGTTTTGCTCCGTACTTGGAACGTCCCTGGGCTCTCTTGTCCACGCCCTGCGCATCCAGCGTACCACGGATAATATGGTAACGTACGCCAGGGAGGTCCTTTACTCTTCCGCCTCTGATGAGAACGACCGAGTGCTCCTGCAGGTTGTGTCCGATACCCGGAATATAGGCCGTAACCTCGATTCCGTTTGTAAGCCTTACTCTTGCGATTTTTCTCTGCGCGGAGTTCGGCTTCTTCGGAGTTTTAATCGCAACCTTGGTGCAGACTCCTCTCTTTTGCGGCGAAGGAAGGTTGAGATAAACCTTTTTGATCAGGTTTACGCTTCTCTGCAAAGCCGGAGCTTTGGACTTGTAAACACTCTTCTGCCTGCCGTGTCTTACCAGCTGGTTAAATGTAGGCATCTTTTTCCTCCTCTCTGTAAATATACATAACGAATAGATTATACAAGAAAGCAAATATTTTGTCAATATTTGTTATGCTACAAATATTGCGCAAAAAATGCTTATCATTGTTGAAAACACACATAAAAACGGCGTTTTTCCGTTTTTAGTACTCGGTTATGATAGCCGTGGGCACGTCGATTCCGGCTTTTTCGGCAAGCTGCTTGCTGGTATAGCTTGTATCAATCTCGACCACGCCGGCCTTTCTTGCCTCGCTGAGTATTTTCGCCGTAAACGACGGTTCCGCGTCTTTCGCTAAAATAACCCTTTTGGCTTTACCGGCACGAATGATTCTGAGCGATTGATTTCTTCCTACAACCCAACTTCGCCCATCACTATCTGTCATGTCCCAATCCCTTTTTCTCCGGCGCATCGTATTTTTTTGCAGCCTTATTTCGCCGGCAATAAAGCTGTTTTTAATTCTTTGCTTCGCGGACGGAAAATATTCCGTTCCGCGAAGCCAACTTTTCATTTTATCCGCGCGGCGCGAAACGCCACGCTAACTTTTTTTGATCGCTTATTTGTTTCCGTCGTAAACGATATCGTACTTTTCGCCTACATCAACCTTAACGTTGCGGTACATCTGCATTCCGGTTCCGGCAGGAATCAGTTTACCAATAATAACGTTTTCCTTCAACCCGAGCAGCGGATCGCGCTTGCCCTTGATCGCGGCTTCGGTAAGCACCTTGGTCGTTTCCTGGAAGGACGCCGCGGACAGGAAGGATTCTGTAGACAGCGAAGCTTTGGTGATACCCAAAAGCATCGGCGAGCATTCGGCTTCCATCTTTGGCGTCTCGTTCGGATGCTCTCTGTTGTACTTCTGAATCCTTTCGTTTTCAGCAAGGAACTCGGAGATATCGACCGCGGAGCCGACCAGCAGGTTCGTATCGCCTGCGGACTCTATCTTTACCTTTCTCGTCATCTGGCGCGCGATAACCTCGATATGCTTATCGGCTATCTCAACCGCCTGCAGACGGTAAACTCTCTGGATTTCCTTAATGATATATTCGTAAACGGCGTCCAGACCGCTGATTCGCAGGATGTCGTTCGGATTCTCCGTACCGTCGGTGAGTTTCTGGCACTTCTCGACTTCCGCGCCGTTCTCGACAATAATCTTGGTGGACAGCGGTACCGAAGTAGCCCTCTCTTCGCCGGTTTCCTTATCGGTAACGATAATCTGCCTGAACTTCTTCGACTCCTCGATGCGCACCGTTCCGTCAAACTCAGACAGCACTGCGGCTCTCTTGGGTTTTCTGGCTTCGAAGATTTCCTCGACTCTCGGAAGACCCTGCGTAATATCGCCGCCGGCGACGCCGCCGCTATGGAAGGTTCTCATCGTAAGCTGGGTACCCGGCTCGCCGATGGACTGAGCGGCTATGATGCCCACCGCTTCGCCGATGCTGACGGGGAGTCCGGTCGCAAGGTCGGCGCCGTAGCAGTGTACGCAGGTGCCGTGTTTGGACTTGCAGTTGATGATTGAGCGGATGTGAACCTTCTCGATGCCGGCTTCAATGATTTTGGCGACCTGCTCCTCGGTGATCATGGTATCGTCGGGAACGATTACCTCGCCGGTTCTCGGATCGACCACGTCGCCGATGACATATCTGCCGATCAGGCGGTCTTCAAACGGCTCGATAACCTCTTCCTTGCCGCCGGGCAGCTTGTCGACAATCTTCCTTACCCACAAACCTCTCGTATCGTGGCAGTTCTCCTCGCGGACGATAACGTCCTGAGAAACGTCCACGAGACGGCGGGTGAGGTATCCGGAGTCTGCCGTACGCAGAGCGGTGTCCGCAAGTCCTTTTCTTGCGCCTCTTGCCGCGGTGAAGTACTCGAGTATCTTCATGCCTTCGCGGAAGTTCGCTTTAATCGGAATTTCAATGGTTTTACCGGTCGCGGAAGCCATCAGTCCGCGCATGCCGGCCAGCTGTCTGATCTGCTTGATTGAACCTCTTGCGCCCGAGACAGCCATCATGTTAATCGGGTTGTACTTATCCAGGTTTCGCTGCAATGCTTCTGCAACTTTCTTTGTGCAGTCGTCCCAGATATCGACAACTCGCTTTGAGCGCTCCTCGTTGGACAAAAGTCCTTTCTTGTAGAAGTCGGTTACGACGTCGACCTTTCTGTCTGCTTCTTCGAGCAGCTGCTGCTTCTCGGGCGGAATGGTCATATCGTAGACCGAGATGGTGATCGCGCTCTTGGTTGAGTATTTAAAGCCAAGTTCCTTTAATTTGTCAAGAACTTCGCAGGTAACGGTATTGCCGTGGTATTTAATACATCTGTCAACGATCTGACCGAGTTCATCCTTGGTGGCGGTGAAATCGATCTCCAGCTTAAACAGGTTCTCGGGCTTGCTTCTGTCCACAAAGCCGAGGTCCTGCGGAATCGGCTGGTTGAAAATCAGTCTGCCGAGCGTGGTCGTGGTAATGCCCCGCTTCTTGACGCCGTTGATTTCTTTTTCAATCATCACGTTAATCTTGGCATGCAGGCTGATGATGCCGTTTTCGTACGCCATCACCGCCTCGTCGAAGTTGCGGAAGCTCTTGCCCTCGCCCTTCTCGCCCTCTTTATCCAGCGTCAGGTAGTACGCGCCGAGAACCATGTCCTGCGAAGGAACGGTAACGGCACGGCCGTTTACGGGCTTGAGCAGGTTGTTCGCGGAAAGCATGAGGAACCTTGCCTCTGCCTGCGCTTCCGCGGAAAGCGGGATATGAACCGGCATCTGGTCGCCGTCGAAGTCCGCGTTGAACGCCGGGCATACCAGCGGGTGCAGCTTGATCGCCCTGCCCTCTACCAGTATCGGCTCGAACGCCTGAATCGAGAGCCTGTGCAGCGTCGGCGCGCGGTTCAGAAGAACCGGATGCTCTTTAATCACTGCGTCGAGCGCGTCCCAAACCTCCGCGTTCGCTCTCTCAACGCGCTTCTTCGCGTCCTTTATGTTGGTGGACTTGCCGGTTGCGACCAGGGTCTTCATAACGAAGGGCTTGAACAGCTCAAGCGCCATTTCCTTCGGAAGACCGCACTGATAAATCTTGAGCTCAGGACCTACGACGATAACCGAACGTCCGGAGTAGTCGACGCGCTTGCCCAGCAGGTTCTGTCTGAAGCGTCCCTGCTTGCCGCGCAGCATCTCGGACAGCGACTTGAGCGGGCGGTTGTTCGGACCGGTGACCGGTCTGCCTCTCCTGCCGTTGTCGATGAGCGCATCCACCGCTTCCTGAAGCATGCGCTTCTCGTTGCGGATGATGATGTCGGGCGCTTCGAGTTCCATCAATCTCTTAAGACGGTTGTTTCTGTTGATAACCCTGCGGTACAGGTCGTTTAAGTCGCTGGTGGCGAATCTGCCGCCGTCGAGCTGTACCATCGGTCTGATTTCCGGCGGGATGACCGGCAGCGCTTCCAGAATCATCCATTCCGGACGATTTCCGGAAAGCCTGAACGCTTCGACGACCTCAAGGCGCTTGATCGCGCGAATTTTGCGCTGGCCCTGCGCGGTCAGAAGCTCTTTCTTCAAATCCTCCGCTTCTTTTTCCAGGTCGATTTCCGCCAGCAGCTCGCGGATCGCCTCGGCGCCCATGCCGGCCTTGAAATCGTCCTCGTATTTCTCGCGGTAATCCCTGTACTGCTGTTCGGTCAGCAGCTGATACTTGGAAAGCTGCGTATCCTCGCCCGGATCAATAACGATGTACTGGGCGAAATACAAAACCTTCTCCAATAGTTTCGGGGATAGGTTGAGCAAAAGTCCCATTTTGGAAGGGATTGCTCTGAAATACCATATATGGGAAACGGGGGCCGCGAGCTCGACATGTCCCATGCGCTCGCGCCTTACCTTGCTGGTTGTAATCTCAACTCCGCATTTTTCGCAGATTTTGCCTTTGTAGCGGATTCCGCGTTTATATTTGCCGCAGTGGCATTCCCAGTCCTTGGTCGGACCAAAGATTCTTTCGCAGAACAGACCGTCCCGCTCAGGCTTCAAGGTACGATAGTTGATGGTTTCCGGCTTTTTGACTTCGCCGTGAGACCATGAGCGTATCATTTCCGGAGATGCAAGACCAATCTTTATGGATTCAAATTCTATATTATCCATCTTTATACTCTCCTTTATTATTCGTCATCGATCATACCATCGTTATTATCGGCGCCGTCCTCAAACTCGTAAATCTCGTCGTCGATAATATCCTCGTCCTCGTCGCTGTCAGAAAGGATGCCTTCCTCATCGTCGTGCAGCATATCGTCAGGATTCTCGATGACACTCTCGCCGAGCTCTTCTTCAGAGAATTTCCTTTCGTCCTCGCCCTCTTCCTCCGAATAATCTTTCAGCGTGACTTCTTTATCGTCGCTGTCCATTACGCGGACATCGAGGCCGAGCGACTGGAGCTCCTTAACAAGCACCTTGAAGGAAGCGGGAACACCCGGCGTCGGGATGTTCTTTCCTTTAACGATCGCTTCGTAGGTCTTGACACGACCCTTGATATCATCCGACTTGACGGTAAGGATTTCCTGAAGCGTATAAGCGGCGCCGTAAGCGTAAAGCGCCCAAACCTCCATCTCTCCGAAACGCTGTCCGCCGAACTGCGCTTTTCCACCCAAAGGCTGCTGGGTAACCAGCGAGTACGGTCCGGTGGAACGCGCGTGAATCTTATCGTCAACCAGATGGTGCAGTTTTAAGAAGTACATATATCCGACAGTTACGCGGTTATCGAACGGTTCACCGGTTCTGCCGTCATAAAGGATGGTCTTTCCGTCGGCGTCAACGCCCGCCATTTCAAGACATTCCTGAATATCCTTTTCGTTCGCGCCGTCGAATACCGGCGTCATAACCTTCCAGCCGAGCGCTCTGGCGGCTCTTCCGAGGTGGACTTCAAGCACCTGTCCGATGTTCATACGGGAAGGAACGCCCAGCGGGTTCAGAACGATATCCAGCGGCGTACCGTCGGGCAGGAAGGGCATATCCTCGGGCGGAAGAATGCGGGAAATAACGCCCTTGTTTCCGTGACGGCCTGCCATTTTATCGCCGACGGAAATCTTGCGCTTCTGCGCCACATACACGCGGACAACCTTGATGACGCCGGGCTGGAGGACGTCGCAGTCGTCGCGCGAGAACACTTTTACGTCAACAACGATACCGGATTCGCCGTGCGGGAGCTTGAGCGAGGTATCGCGAACCTCTCTTGCCTTCTCGCCGAAAATCGCTCTGAGCAGACGCTCCTCCGCGGTCAGCTCGGTCTCGCCCTTCGGCGTAACCTTGCCGACAAGGATGTCGCCGGCGTGAACTTCCGCGCCGATTCTGACGATTCCGTCGCTGTCCAGGTCTTTCAATACATCCTCGCCCACATTGGGAATATCTCTTGTGATTTCCTCGGGACCCAGTTTGGTGTCGCGGGCTTCACAATAATACTCCTCAATATGTATTGAGGTGTATATATCTTCCCGGACAAGGCGCTCGTTGATCAGAACGGCGTCCTCGTAGTTGTAGCCCTCCCAGGTCATAAATCCGACCAGCACGTTCTTGCCCAGCGCAATTTCGCCGTGGTCGGTCGCGGGACCGTCCGCGATAACTTCGCCCTTTTCGACCCGCTGACCCTTTTCGACAATGGGCTTTTGATTGATGCAGGTTCCCTGGTTGGAACGCTTGAATTTTATCAATTTATATGTGTCGGTTTTTCCGCTGTCTGTGCGTATGACAATCTCGCTGGAAGTAACCGACTCGACGATACCGCTGTTTTCGCAGAGCACGAGCACGCCGGAATCGTACGCCGCTTTGTGCTCCATGCCGGTCGCGACGATGGGCGCTTCGCTGACCATGAGCGGAACCGCCTGCTTCTGCATGTTCGAACCCATCAGCGCGCGGGTGTTGTCGTCGTTCTCAAGGAACGGAATCATCGCCGTCGCGACGGAAACAACCATCTTCGCGGAAACGTCCATCAGGTCGATTTTGCTGGCTTCGAACTCCTGAATTTCGTCCCTGTGGCGCGCGACAATCTTGCGGTTTATGAAGCGGCCGTTCTCGTCCAACTCTTCGTTTGCGGTCGCAATCACGTATTCGTCTTCCGCGTCGGCGGTCAGATAAACAACCTCGTTTGTAACGACGCCGTTCTTAACAACTCTGTACGGCGCTTCGATAAAGCCGAACTGGTTTACCCTTGCGTAAGTAGCAAGGTAGGAAATAAGTCCGATGTTCGGTCCTTCCGGCGTCTCGATCGGGCACATTCTGCCGTAATGGGTATAGTGAATATCGCGCACTTCGAAGGACGCCCTGTCTCTTGACAAACCGCCGGGGCCGAGCGCGGAGATACGGCGCTTGTGCGTCAGCTCGGACAGCGGGTTGGTCTGGTCCATGAACTGGGACAGCGGCGAAGAGCCGAAAAAGTCCCGAATCGCGGAAACAATCGGACGAATGTTGATCAGCGACTGCGGCGTGATAGTGTCGATATCCTGCGTCGTCATCTTCTCCTTGACGATTTTATCCATGCGGGAGAAGCCGATTCTGAGCTGGTTATACAGCAGTTCGCCGACCGAACGCAGACGGCGGTTGCTTAAATGGTCAATGTCGTCGGTTTTTCCAATGCCGTAGGTAAGGCAGATCATATAGTTGACCGTCGCGAACACGTCGTCAACCGTGATATGGTTGGGAATAAGCTCGTCCTTTCTGCGCGCAAACTCGTTTTTGAGCGCCTGAAGGTCGCCGATTCCCACATTATTGATAATATCGGCAAGAACGTCCGCGTTTACATATTCGTCAACGCCAAGTTCTTCGTTGGAATACCCGCAAATCGCGGACGCGTCGACCATCTTGTTGGAAAATACCTTGATTTCCTTTTCGCTGTCCTCGTGGTCGATGCTAAGCCAAACTTCGCTGACGCCGGCTTTTTCGATATGCTCGGCATCGGCTCTTGTCAGCTTGTGACCCGCCTCATACAGAACCTCTCCGGTGAACGGGCTGGCGACAGCGCGCGCGAGTACATGCCCAACAATACGCTTGGACAGAGCAAGCTTCTTGTTGAACTTGTATCTGCCGACCGGAGAAAGGTCGTACCGCTTCGGGTCGAAAAACAAATTGTTCAAAAGCACCTGAGCGCTCTCCACAATCGGGGGATCGCCCGGACGCAGTTTTCTGTATATTTCCTTGAGCGCCTCATCCGTGGGGTTGGTCATGATGCCTTCGCTGAGGTTCTTCTCGGCCTCGGCGACGGTAATGTCTTTTTCGAAGGTCGCTCTCAAAATCGGCTCGTCGCCGAATCTATTGATAATATCTTCGTTGTTCGTAAGTCCAAACGCGCGAAGCAGAATGGTTATGGGTATTTTACGGTTCTTGTCGATTCTTACATAAAAGACATCGGAAGAATCGGTCTCGTACTCAAGCCACGCGCCCCTGTACGGGATAATCGTGCAGGCAAGCAAATGCTTGCCGGACTTGTCGTCGGAGCTTTCATAATAAATACCGGGTGAACGGACAATCTGCGAAACAATTACCCTTTCTGCGCCGTTGATTATGAAGGTTCCGCTCTCGGTCATCATCGGGAAATCACCCATGTAGATTTCCTGTTCCTTGACCTCGCCCGTCACCTTGTTGGTCAGGCGGACGGTCACCTTAAAGGGGGCAGCATAGTTTACGTCTCTCTCCTTGCATTCCTCAACGGTATATTTCGGCGGTTCGTTGAGAGAATAATCAATGAACTCGATTATCAGGTTGCCCGAATAATCGGTCATCGGAGAGATCTCGGCGAGAACATTTTTGATGTCCTTGTCGATCAGCTGTTGAAAGGATTTTTTCTGGATCTCGATCAGATTCGGAATTTCCAGCACATCTTGGTTCTTTGAAAAGGACATTCTGGTGACTTTGCCGAGACGCTGTTCCTTTAATAACATATCATCCATTCACTCCATTCAGTTTTTAAAAAAAGACATATATTTTTTACAAAACTATGTATCTTTTTCGGGTGTCCCGACTGTTGCGTATCCTTTTATTTTTAACCCTTTTGCAAGAAATATGAAAAATTTACAAAAAAGATACAATTCTGTTTTCGAAAATTTACCGATTTACGGTCAAATTTTAAAAAACAGGTGCTTTTCGGGCAATATTGTGCAGTTTATTATAATATCATATTTTACAAATCGTGTCAATAGTTTTTTGAGAAAATATTTTCCGCGGGCTTTTTGCATAAAAAACCCTGCCATGGGACAGCCTCCGGCTAACCGTCCCACGACAGGGTTTTTTTGAATATATGGCTTAGATAATCTTTTTGAGATTGTGATAGCTTCTGGTGATGGATTCGTAATTGTCCTGCGCGTCTTTTTCAACGATGATCCACTCGCACTCCGGCGTGTTCTTGGAAATATCCACGATCGTCTTCCAGTCGATATCGTCCTCGCCGATGGCGCAGTCGTATCCTTTTTCCTTCGAGTACGCTTTGTAATGAACCGTCGCGCCCCTGGAAGCGAACTTCCTGTAAAGCTCGATCGGTTCTCTGCCGCCGTTGAGCACGTTTCCGATATCGACCTGCATCACGAAATCTTCAGGCGTCTGCTCGCCGATCATATCCCAGGCGAACCTGCCGTTGGAGAGCGTGTACATCTCGCCCTTGTGCGCGTGGAAGCCGAAGCGCAGACCCTCTTTGCGGAAGCGCTCGAGCAGCCGGTTGAACGCCGCAATCTGCTCTTCCCACTGCTCCGGCGTTTTTTCCGGCATCCACGGAACAATCACGTAATCGCAGCCCAGTGTCTTCATATAGTCGACCACGAACTGGATTTTCTCTTCGGTTTCGAACTCCTCCCAGCGCGTATGAAAGCCGCAGCATTCAAGGCCGGCCTCCTTGAGCGCGTCGCGCAGAAACTCGGCGGGGTGGTTCGCAAGCGCGCCGAACAGCTCAACGCCCTCGTATCCGATGTCCTTCAGCTTCCGCAAGCACTGCTTAACGTCAGCGGCATAATCGTCCCTGACGGAATAAACCTGAACGCCAATTTTAAACATAAAATAATCTCCTTATATCCTTTTTCTTTCAAAGGAACCCCGATTGCAGTTCCTTTACACGCTATATTATTTTTACCGCTCCGGTAGGCAGTGCGACCGACAGGCAAACATCCCCACCGCAGCCGTCCGAACTGACGTTAATCCCGAACGCGGAGAGCCTGCCTCTGCATTCGCCGTAAGCGATTTGAGGGCGGTTGTTGTTCTCGCTCAAATGGGCAAGCACGATTTTCTTCGCGCCGCTTTCGACGAGTTTCGGCAGAAAAGACGCGCAGTCCGAGTTGGAGAGATGCCCTCTCCTGCTGAGAATGCGCCGCTTTAAATGAGCCGGATAATCCCCGTTATGCAGCATCTCCAAATCGTGGTTGGACTCAATCACCACATAATCGCAGCCGAGCAGAATCTTTTCAACCTTCTCGTTTAAATGCCCGATGTCGGTCGCGTAGCCCAATGTTTTTCCGCCCAAATCAATGCGGAACCCCACGCTCGACAGCGAGTCGTGCGGCGTTTCGATGGCGCAAACGCGCATGTTGTCAAGCGAAACGCAGCTGCCGTCGTCGTTTTCGATCAGAAAGGCTTCCGTTTCCGGCTGGCACTCCGCGATATGCTTCGCGGAAAGATACGGCGCGTAAATCGGTATTTTATAATATTTCGCAATGGTGGCAAGACCGTTTATATGATCGTTATGCTCATGCGTGACAAAAATTGCCCGAATGTTTTTGATGCTTGTCCCAATATCGGCAAGAGCGGCGCATATACGCCTTGCGGAAACGCCGGCATCGATCAGAATCTCGTCTTTGCCGCATTTCACATACGCAGCATTCCCCTTGGAGGAGGAAAAAAGCATATATGCTTTCAGTTCTCCCTCACACACTGAATTATACTCCCTCGTAAATATTCTCCTCGTCAAACCTGACCGCCCCGTAAGGACGCACCTTTAAGAACATGCAGGCCGATGCGCCGAAGACGCCTTCCAGCGCTTTTTTATATTCATCCTTTTTATCGTTCGGCACATAGCTTTGAATGGTTCCGGCAAAGCCGCCGCCGTGCACGCGGCAGACAACGCCGAGCCGCTCGGAAACTGCGAGCGCCAGGGAAAGTCCCTGCTCTTCGACGTTTTTGTTGGTATAAACGTTCTGGAGGAATCTAAACGAGGAGTTTCCCGATTCCGATACCAGCGATAAAAAGGTGTTTATGTCTTTTTCCTTAATCGCTCTGCGCTGTTTTTCGACTCTTTCGTTTTCCTTAAAGAAATGCAGCGCCCGAAGGATCGCGCGGTCGCCGACAATGCCGCGCAGATAGCTGATTCTGGTCACAAAATCCGCCTCGTCCACCTCGCGCAGAACGGTTTTGCCCATCAGGCTCGCGCAGGCCTTCATTTCTTTGGGCACCGACGCGTAATCGTCGGTCAGGTCGGCATGGTTTCCGCCGGTATTGACAATGCAGAGCAAATAGCCGTACTCCGCCGGGTTAAAGGTCAGCTTCTCCTTGACCGGCGAGTCGTTGTTCTCAAAATCCATATACAGAAAACCGCCGTGCGCGCAGGCCGCCTGGTCCAACAGCCCGCAGGGTTTGCCGAAAAAGACGTTTTCGGCGTATTTTCCCACTTTGGCGATTTCCATCAGCGGGATTTGACCGTCGTTGTACAAATGCGAAAGGATGTTTCCGCACATCACCTCAAAGGCCGCGGACGACGAAAGCCCGGACCCGGACAGGACGTCGCTGGTCGTGCAGGCCAGAAAACCGCCGTAGGCGTATCCTTTTTTCCGAAAACCGTCGCAGATGCCCGCGATGATCGCCGAAGAAGAGTTTTTGCGCACATGCGCGGGGTCCAAAGCGCGGATATCGACTACGTCCTCGCGATATCCCTCGCTCTTGATTCGGATCACGGGTTCTTTGGTTTTCGCGGCAACCGCGATGATGTCGATGTCCACCGAAGCGGCGAGCACTTTGCCGTGGTTGTGGTCGGTATGGTTGCCGGAGATTTCGCTTCTTCCCGGAACCGAGAAGAGGCTGACCTCAAGGTCGCCGTACAACGAAGTAAAGTTATCAATTAGATGTATGTACCGCTGGCGCTGCTCGGCGAGCCGCTCTTTCCCATAAAGAAGCGTAAGGGTTTTGTCGAATTTTCCGCTGTGTATCCTGTCCTTTATTCGTGACGCTTTCATTATATTACTCCCGATGATTTTATTTTTCAAGTGCTTTTACAATCTCGCAGACATAAATCGTATGGTAATCTTTTGCCTGATAAAACTGCGCGGGGTCAATGCCGACAAATCCGCTCTCCTTCAGCCTGTCAACGTAGAGCTTTTTGCCGCACAGCACTTTGGAAGCCTGCTCGAAATAAACAAAGTTTCCGTCCTTGACCGGCGTCAGTTTGGCTTCCGCGATTTTGTCGCAGTCTCTGCCGCTTTTTGCGCCGCAAATCTTCAGCGCGTCCCGATGCTCCTCGCCGAGAAAGGACAGCGTTATCTCATTGGCGGCTTCCGTAAACTCGTGCGTAAACCGCTGCGGGCGCACAAAGCAGAAGAACACGTTCTTGTTCCAAAGAACGCCCAGTCCGCCCCAGCTTGCCGTCATCGTGTTGAAGCTGCCGTCCGGCTTCTTCGCGGTAATCAGCATCCACTGCTTTCCGATTGCGTTGAAAACATTATCGAAATTCTCCGGTGTGATTTGCTTAAACATTACTTTAACTCCTCCTTAAAGGAATTATATGCTTTTGTTTTCTCAAGAATAACGGAAAAGAAGATATAAACCACAAAGCTGGCGCCTGCCTGTATCAAGTTCGGAACAATATTTGCCATCGCGCCTTCTATGTTATAAAGGATTACTTCCGTAATAAAATATCCGCCGTTCAATACGAAAGACGCCCAGACGACGGCGAGTATGTTTCGTGCCGAAAGTGTTTTATGCCTGTTCGAAAAACCGACCGCCATCAACGCCTTGACAAGAAAGGTGGGCAGCGCGTAAACCGCGTAGCCGGATATGACGTCCGCAAGTGACGCGCCGATTGCGCCCGCCAGCAGGCTGTACGGCATCGGCAGCGTGCAGGCGAACAAATAAATAAACGAATCGCCGATATGGATGTATCCGTATCCGCTGGGGTTTTTCAGTTGAAAAAACGCCGTAAAAATGCAGACGATCGCGGCGCCCAGCGCGGTTGCGGCAAGTCTTTTGGTGTTTTTGCGCATTTACATCTCTCCCATCAAACCTTCAAATTCAAGACCGTAATGCGGCGGCGTGCCTAACTTTTTGGTGTATTCCGACGCTTTGGATATAAACCGGACCGCGGTCTCGACCGCTTCCGTTATCGCGCAGCCGCGTAAAACCTTTCCGAGCAGGATGGAAGCGAACAGGTCGCCGCTGCCCGGGAAAAAGCAGTCGCAGTACGGCGCAAAACGGCTGCCGTAGCTGATTTTATCCCCATCCATTATTGCGAATACCGAGCCGATCGTGTTCTGCCGCTGATCGCGGATGCCGGTCAGTATGACCGCTTTTTTGCTTTTCCTGCTGAGCATAAGCAGTCTGTCGAGCAGCTCCTTCTGCCGCACGCTGTCGGGCTGTTCTTCGTATTCCTCGTCCAAAAGGATATACGCTTCCGTCAGATTTGGCGTGATAATGTCCGCTTCCGCGCAGAGAATCCGCATGCCTTTGCACATTTCGTTGGTGTATGTTTTGTAAATTTTGCCGTCGTCCCCCATGACCGGGTCCACGAGCACGAGCGTTTTTTCGGAAGAAAAATCCTTTATAAAGCTGTTTACCGTCGCAATCTGCCTTTCGCTTCCCAGAAAGCCGCTGTAAATGGCGTCGAAGCCGAGCCCCAACGCTTTCCAGTGAGCGGCGATCTTTTCCATCTCTTCGCTTAAATCCAGGAAGGTAAAGCCCTCGTACCCTCCGGTATGCGTCGAAAGCAATGCCGTCGGAACCGGACAAACCTGATGCCCGAAATGCGATACAACCGGCCATATTACCTGCATGGAACAGCGTCCGAAACAGGATATATCATGGATGGCGGCTACTCTTTTGGTCATTTTTACGTTCCTTCTTTTTCCTATGGTTTACGTATCCGATGCGTCACTTAATTTTAGAAAGTATAATATCATATTATTCCAGAAAATAAAAGATGTTTTTTTCAATTTTTGACAATTATTTAATCCTTCCGCGTCGCCAGCAAAAACACGTCCCACGCGGGGACATACTCCTTTTTGCGCAGGTACAGTTTGTATTTATAGTCGCAGTTTCGAATCAGCAGCGGAATCTCAAAAATATCCCCGGCGCGGTGATACACGGCGACCAGTATATCCGGACGGTTTTTGTAAATCAGGTTTGCCGCTCCCGCAATCGCCTGCCTGTCCATGCCCTCCGCGTCGATTTTCATGCTGCCGACCGGGACGCCGTCCGCGTTGATGTTCGGCTGCCGGCAGTAGGTGTCCAGCTTTACGGTCCGGATACTGCCCGAACCGCCCTCGCCGAGAAACGTGCCGCGGTTGCCTTTTCCCATCACGCCGCTGGCGCCGTCTTTGTCGGCGACCGCCGCGTTTTCGCACAGGATATTTCTTAATTCGGCGGTGTTCTGCTTTAACTTCTTAAAATTCGCTTTGTCCGGTTCAAACGCGGCGATGTCCGCGTATGCTTCGTTGTACGCCGCGTATTCCAAAACCGAATCGCCGTCGTAAGCGCCCACGTCGATATGCCTTTTCGAATGCCTGAAAAAGCCGTTCGGGTAAGAAAAGGTGTCTTCTTCCAATTGCAAATAACCAATCTCGCCTGTGATATTGTATTTTAACACCGACATGAGTATCTTTCTGGACAAATCGTCCGCCAGACAGTCATACAGCTTTTGTATTTTTTCGATGTTTTCAAGGATAAACGCCTTGTCGCACACGCCCTCGCCATAGACGGGAACGTTCGGCGAATAAAGCGTATGCTTTTCCCGAAGAGGTTTTAAAATCTGAGCCTTTTCGCCCTCCAAAGCAAAGCACAGAACGCAGACGAAGTCCTTGTATTTCTCCTCGGCTTCCGAAAGGCTCATGACGCGGTGGCCTAAAAAGCTTTGCCCCCGCACAAACCCCTCGCTCGCGAAAACGCCCTGCGCTTCAATGCCCCTTTTATGCAGTTCAGAATAAATCTTCTCCGCCCCGTCGCCCATGCCGTACAAAAGAATCGGTCGTTTTTCCGCTTTTAACGATTCATACTGGCAGGGCAGAGCGGACAGTTGACTGAGGATTTCCATATTTCATGCGTCCTTATGGCTTTTTATAATATTTTAGGTAAATATTCAGAAAAGTCTACCATTTTTCATAAATATATGTATAATAGCAGTAATGATTTTAGAAAGGAATGGATTGTGCAAAATGCAGACGATTACCCTGACCGAATATAGAGACAAACTCAAAGCGGCGATGCTCGCCCGATTCGCAGGCTGCACGCTCGGAGCGCCCGTCGAGGGCTGGTCGCTTCAGCAAATGGAGGATTACGCGAAGCAGCTGGGTCTGGCATACCCGCTCACCGATTACTGGCCGGCCGTCCCGAACCCCGACGACCCGCGCTATATTTACGAGAAGTTTTCCAGCTACTGCAAAGGCAACTTCTCGTACGTCCCCTGCGACGACGACGTAGGCTATACGTTGCTGTCGCTCTTTATCGCCGAGGAAGGAAACGGCAGAGACTTTACGCTAAACGACGTCGCAAAAGCATGGGTTAAATACATCACCCTTGCCTGGACGGCCGAAGACATCGCGCTTAAAAATTTGAAAAACGGCGTTCCGCCGGAAAAGGCGGCCGAAATAGACAACCCTTACGACGAATGGATCGGCGCGGACATCCGCTGCGACGGATACGGCTATATGGCGCCCTGCGAACCGGAAAAAGCCGCCGAAATGGCAAAGACCGACGCCTGGATCAGCCACCGCAGGAACGGCGTTTACGGCTCGATGTATTTCGCCGCCGTCATCGCGCTGAGCTTCCAGCTTTCGGACGCAAAGAAAGCGTTGACCGCCGGACTTGACTATATTCCGTCCGACTGCGAACTTGCCGACGCCATCCGCTGGGCGCTGGAGAACTACGATGCCGTCAGGGATTATCGTCACGCGGCGGAACTGGTTGACGAACGTTTTCCCGGCATGCACGCCGTGCATACCATCAACAACGCCTGCCTGACCGTCTTCGCGCTCGCTTTGGGCGGAAAAGATATCGGAAAGGTTATTTCCAACGCGGTCGCCATGGCGCACGACTGCGACTGCACCGCTGCGACCGCCGGCTCGATCGCAGGCGCCTGCTACGGAATGAAGTGTCTGGACAGCCATTGGTACGAACCGTTCGGCGACAAAATCGGCTCCTACTTCAACGGCGAAAGATATTACAGCATCAACGACATTTTAGACCGCTACGAAAAACAGGCGCTAAAAGGCGGCAGAATCGTAATAGAATAGCTTTAAATAAAAGTCTCACGGCATTTCGTGAGACTTTTTTTATGTATTCAGCATCATTAAACCAGCATATCGCTCTGCAAAAGCTCAACGGAAACATACCATCTGCCGCTGATCTTCAAGCAGTAATAGGTTCTATCCTTTTCCTCGCTTCCGGTGACTTCCCTGGTTTTGACGATTTCGATTTCCTCGATGTTGTCCAGGTTCTCGAAAAACATTTTCAGCCTTTCCGCTATTTGCTCAAGTTCTATGCCGCTCGGTTTATAGGTGCCGGTAATGGTGAGCTTCTTGTCGCCCCGAACCTTGTTCTGATACGCTTTTTCGAGCTGGCTTTTTAATTCTTTTACGTTATACAGGCTGTTGCCGAGCGCTTTCTGGCAGGTTTCGTTATAGGTGGTAAACTCGATCATCGCGCCGACGTTGTTGCTGCGGAACGCGTCGTTCAGCTTCCTGACCGCGTCCTCCGGGCTTCCCGCGCCGTCGGTGGAATTGTAAAACAGCACGATCGCCGCCACGATGATAATGAGAAACAATACCCCTCTGTTCTTTTTTCTTCTTGCAGGCTCAAACAACGCTCTTTTCTTTTTTTGCGCGTCCGGAACGGCAGGCTCCCGCTCGATCTGCGGATGCTCGTACCGTATTGTTTTGTCGCCGCAGTTGGGGCAGGGCTTGTTGATATCGGCTGTTTCTTGTCCGCATTTGCCGCAATACATTCTAAAAATCTCCATTTTTTGTCGTATTTTGTATTCAATATAACATAGCGGAAGCGATTGCGCAATAGTTTTCTTTCAATTGACCAAAAGTAATAATCTTTTTGACTTTTTCATACCTTATAACGGAGTTTTATACGCAGAGGAAGGGTTTAAATTGAAAAAACTGTGTTTCCTAATCGCTTTGCTTTTGATATTCCCGTTAACCGTTTCCGCAGCCGAGGATGCCTCGGTTTACCCTTACGCGTTCGCCTGGGAGGAGTTCTGGTACGAGGACGCGGAAGAAGCCGCCGCGCTGACCGCCGACTTTAAAGTAAAAAGCGCCGTTCTGATGGAAGCGTCCAGCGGAAAAGTGCTTTTCGCGCTGAACGAGGACGAGCGGCTGCCCATGGCTTCGCTGACGAAAATCATGAGCGCGCTTTTAATTGCCGAAGCGCTGGACAACGGAAAAATCAAGAAAACCGATATGGTGCCGGTCAGCGAGCACGCCGCTTCGATGGGCGGCGCGCAGGTTTACCTCAAAGCCAACGAGCAGATGAGCGTCAACGAGTTGTTAAAAGCGATGTGCGTTTCCGCGGCGAACGACGCGACGGTCGCGCTTGCGGAATATGTCGGCGGCAGCGAGGAATCCTTTGTTTCCGCGATGAACGAGCGCGCGCAGCAGCTTGGAATGAGCAACACCCATTTTAAAAACGCGACCGGACTGCACGAGCAGGACCACTACACCTCGGCGAAGGACGTTGCGCGCGCGGCGCAGGAACTGCTAAAATATCCCATGATTTTGGAATATACCACGATCTGGATGGACACCATAAGGAGAGGAACCTTCGGGCTCGCCAACACCAACAAGCTGATACGGTTTTACAACGGCGCGAACGGACTGAGCGCCGGTTTTACGGACGAAGCGAAATACTGCGTATGCGGAACCGCGAAGCGGAACGGTCTGCAGCTGATCGCCGTTGTTCTTGGCGCGGAATCGGATGAGGAACGGTTCAACGCCGCAAAAAAGATGCTGGATTACGGTTTCGCGAACTACTCGATAATGCGGCCGGAGAAACTGAAACTTGAGCCGGTGACCGTTCAGAACGGCGTCAAGGGAAGCGCGGGAATCGATTATACGCCGCCGACGCTGCTGCTGGAGAAAGGCAAGAAGAACGACGTCACCCAGAAAGCGCATATCGAGGAAAAACCCGAAGCGCCGATTAAAAAAGGCGACACCGTAGGCTACGTCGTCTATGAAATCGACGGAACCGAAGCCGCGCGGGTGCCGGTTTATGTGACCGAGGACGTGGGAAAGATTAACTATCTGATTGTGCTTATCAGAATGATCAAAAGCATGTTTTCCTTCTTCTAAATATTGACAACGGTTCGCAAGCATTTTATAATTAAGGTTAATTTAAAGAGAACACCCAAAAAACGTCAAAAGAAAAGGAACGTCTTAAAATGATAAAACTGAAGTATTCCCACATAAAAAGCATAACCGCGGCGGATTTGGATGCGCTGATGCCGGCTCTGCGGGAAGCGGACGATAAAATCCGCAATAAAAACGGCGAGGGCGCCGATTTTACCGGCTGGATAGACCTTCCGGTCAACTACGACAAAGCGGAGTTTGCGCGGATTAAGGCGGCCGCCCGGAGAATCCGGGAAAACAGCGACGTTCTGCTCGTCATCGGAATCGGCGGCAGCTATCTCGGCGCCAGAGCGGTGATCGAGCTGCTTTACTCGTCTTACTACAATCAGCTCAGAAAAGACCGCCCGGAGATTTACTTTATCGGCAACTCTTTCTCGGGCGACGAGCTTGCGAAAGTCCTCTCGCTGTGCGACGGCAAGCGCGTCAGCGTCAACGTAATCTCGAAATCCGGCACGACCACGGAGAGCGCGATCGCCTTCCGCATTGTGCGAAGCTATCTTGAAAAACGATACGGCAGAGAAGAACTCAAAAAGAGAATTTACGCCACCACCGACAAGCAGAAGGGCGCGCTCAAGGCGTTCGCCGACCGGGAAGGATACGAGTGTTTTGTCATTCCCGACGACATCGGCGGCCGGTTCTCGGTGCTCACCGCGGTCGGTCTTTTGCCCATCGCGGTCAGCGGCGCGGACATCGACGCTTTGATGGCGGGCGCCGCCGCGTGCCGGGAGCATCTGTTGCAGGCCGGACTGCAAAACGAAGCGTACACCTACGCCCGTCTGCGCAACGCTTTTTTAAAAAAGGGCAGAATGGTCGAAGTGCTCGCCAGCTACGACCCGTCGTTTCGATACATGGGCGAGTGGTTCAAGCAGCTGTTCGGCGAGAGCGAGGGCAAGGACAAAAAAGGCATCTTCCCCGCCTCGGTCATCTTCTCGACCGACCTGCATTCGCTCGGTCAGTATATTCAGGACGGTTCGCCCATTCTGTTTGAAACCGTCTGCCGGCAGGCGGTCCCGTCCGAAAAGACCGTCATCCCGAACGACGACGAAAATATCGATAACCTGAACTTCCTCACAGGCGAAACGCTGGAAAACGTCAACGACAAAGCGTTTTTGGGCACGCTGCTCGCGCACGCAGACGGCGGCACGGAGAGCATTATTGTCGAATATGCGGATAAAAGCGAATATGCCGTCGGAGAACTGATTTACTTCTTCTTCCTTGCCTGCGCCGCCTCCGGATATATGCTCGGCGTAAATCCGTTTAATCAGCCCGGCGTGGAAGCATACAAAAAGAATATGTTCGCGCTGCTCGGCAAACCCGGCTTCGAGGACAAAAAAGCCGAGCTGGAAGAAAGACTTAAAACGTTCGACAAATAATTCGGCGAATTCCCGTTCGAGGGTTGATTTTTTCGGAATAATAAAGTAATATAGAAGTGGTACGAATGCTTTTCGCGTTCGGGTCCATATAAACCGAAATATATATCGTGGAGGTTATTATTATGGTGCAGTTAATTGTAGGTCTCAAGGGAACCGGAAAGACAAAGGCGCTTATTGAAGAAGTAAATAAGGCTGCCAAGGAGTCCCACGGTGCGGTCGTCTGCGTAGAGTACGGCAGGAAGCTAACGTATGACATTATGTATAAAGCGCGCCTTGTGGACGCGAAGGATTACGGTATCAACAACGCCACCGCTTTATACGGTTTTATCTGCGGAATCCTTGCCGGAAACTATGACGTCACCGAACTGTTTATCGACAGTGCGCTCAAGATTTGCCAGAACGACGTAAAAGCATTTGAGGAGTTCATCCTTAACATAGATAAAATCACCAGCCATAACAACATAAGTTGTTTGATAACAGCCTCTATTGAACCCGAAAACGTACCCGAATCCATCAAAAAGTATATAAAGGAATATTGATTTTACAATGGAAACAGCAGGAGAAAGAAAGAATAACCTTTTAAAATGCCTGTTCCGGTCGCTACTGTTTTACACGCCGGTTTCGTTCGGTTATTTGGGTTTTATCGCTCTTTCAATTGAAAACAGCAATAAAACCATCGCGTCATTCGCCGCGCTGCTTTTGAAAAATCTTGCATTGCTGCTGGCCTTTTCGCTGGTGTTCGGTTTTTCGAAGCTGATTTTTGACATAAAAAGAATTCCCAATGCCGCGAAATGGACGCTGCACATCTTTGTTTTATACGCTGCCATGCTTGGCTGCTTCCTATTAATGGCATCGCCGGATTCGACGCCGTCCGGCAAGGTTTTGTTCATCTTTATTGCTACCCTGCTGTATGCCTTGATTTACAGTATCGCGGCGCTGATTGTATATATCCGAAAAAGAAGAAGATAAATAAAAAATTCCGGATGCGAAAAGCATCCGGATTTTTTTCGCTTTTCTATTGACAAGCGCAAAAAAAACGTGTATACTGATAGCGCATAGTGTATATACTGTATATATACAGTAGAAGCGAGGTGACGGTTCTGGAAATATTCATCAGCAACACCAGCGATCAGCCGATCTACGAGCAGATCTGCGCTCAGATAAAAGCGCATATCCTTTCGGGCAAACTGCGCGAAGGGGACCCGCTCCCGTCGATACGCAATCTTGCGCGAGACCTTCGGATAAGCGTCATCACCACGAAAAGAGCTTACGACGAACTTGAGCATCAGGGGTATATCCATACCGTTCCGGCAAAGGGCTGTTTTGTGGCGAAACAGAATTCGGAATTAATCAAAGAGAATTATCTAAAGCAAATCGAGGAGCATCTGCAGCAGATCTCGGAGCTGGCAAAACTTTGCGGCCTGACGAACGACGACCTGATTGAGATGCTGCGCGTGTTGAATCAGGAAAATCTGTAACAATACTTTCTTGAAAGGAAGACTTTTCTTGACTGCGATTGAGATAAAAAACCTAACCAAACGCTATAAAGACTTTACATTGGACAATATCAACCTGACGCTGCCGACGGGCTGCGTGATGGGGTTAATCGGCGAGAACGGCGCCGGCAAAACCACAACCATCAAACTGATTTCCGGTCTGACCGCGCCCGATTCCGGCGAGATATTCGTGCTGGGACAGAACAACAAAAAGAACTTTAAGCAAGTAAAAGAAGACATCGGCGTCGTGCTGGACGAAGCGTATTTTCCGGAAGCCATCAGCGCAAAACAGGTAAGCAATATCATGAAAAATACCTTTCGGAACTGGGACGAAACGGCCTTCTTTTCCTATCTCGAAAAGCTCAGCCTGCCGCCGAAAAAGGCATTTAAAGACTTTTCGCGCGGAATGAAAATGAAGCTCAGCATCGCCGTCGCCCTCTCGCATAACGCCAAACTTTTGATTTTGGACGAACCCACCAGCGGTCTTGACCCGGTGGTTCGGGATGAAATTCTTGATATTTTCTTTGATTTTATCAAGGACGAACAGCACGCGATTCTGATTTCCTCGCATATCGTCAGCGACCTTGAAAAGCTGTGCGACTACATCGCCTTTCTGCATAAAGGCAAACTGCTGATCTGCGAAGAAAAAGACAAACTGCTTGAACAGCACGCCATTTTAAAATGCAGAAAGGAAGATTTAGACAACCTCCCGTCGGGCGTTGTGAAGGGCTGCCGCAACGGCGAATACGGAACCGAAGCGTTGGTGCGCAGAGAAGCGGTACCCGCCGGGTTTAAGCTCGAACGCGCTACGATTGAGGACATCTTCCTGTATTCCGTCAAATCAGCAAAGGAGGGAAAAGCATGAAAGGCCTTCTCTTAAAGGATTTCTATATACTTATCAAACAGATGAAGCTCGTGCTTCTTTTAATCATGCTCTTTGCATTGCTGCCGCAGTTTTCCTATACCACATTCGTGCTTGTTTATGTATCGGTAATTCCGGTGACATTGCTGGCATATGATGAACGTTCAAAATGGAACAAGCTGGCGCTGACCATGCCGTACACCCGCAGTGAGATTGTGTTAAGCAAGTATGTTTTCGGCATTCTCTTCATTGGTTCCGCCGCGCTTCTGGTATTCATCGGCAACTATATTTACACCGGCGTTTTTATGGATGTATCCGAATTAAAAGAATTGCTGCTTTTTAGCTGCATCTCGATTGCTACAGTATCCCTGCTACTGCCGGTTGTGTTTAAATTCGGCGTTGAAAAAGGACGTATTCTGTTCATTCTAATTACGGTATTCTTTTCGGCGCTTTTGGCATTCATCAGTTCTGATAACGGAGCGTTATTTGATAAGTTCACGCTCTTTACAGAGCAGTACCCGTTCTTCATTCCGCTTTTCACCGCGGTTCTGCTGGCGCTGTCTATTCTAACTTCGGTCAGCATCTATATTAAGAAAGATTTTTAGGACTGTTCTCTAAATCCATCGCCAATCAAAAACCGGTTTCTCACGCGAGAAACCGGTTTTTGGTTTATGGAACAGTATGCCGTTTGTTATTCAAAGACTTGCTGTCATTTAATCGTAAATATCGTGGTTGCCCAATATATATCTCTTGAGTATGAGGTAATCGGTCGAGCTCGGCTCACCCGAGTCGTCGAATACGCCTGCCTTTAGCTGGAGCGCCGTCAGCGGAGCCGTACCGATAATGCCGCGCTTGAGCTGCAGCGCGTCAACGGAGTCAACGTAGCCGTCGCCGTCAAGGTCGCCTTTTACGATGACCGTATATACCTTCGTGCCGGTATTGATGGTGGCGCCGGTGCCGACCAGCTGATTTCCGGTAATAACATTGCCGTTTGCGTCCCGAACAACGATGGTTCCGTTAAACTGATTGAGCAAAGCGGTAACCGTCGTTTCGTTTCTAATACCGGTAGCATAGCCGTTTTCGAGCCGTACTTTGCTGCCGGGTTTTACGGTCGCGTCGGTTTGCGGCGTGTAATACTGGACATAGGCGCCGGGAAGCATTGATTTCGTCGCGAGATCAATGCCGTTCAATACAATGATGTCGCCGACTTTAATCTTCATCGCATAGGACTTGTTCGCAGCGCCGTCTCCGTTATCGCCGTGTACGCCGAGCACAAAGCCGTTCTGCGGAACCGTCTTGACCGCGTTGCTTCCGTTTCCAGAAGCGGTCTGAATAACGACGTATGCCTGCTTCTCTTCATTCCACTGCGCGGCGATCGCAAATGCCCAGTTCAGGTTTGCGTTTTCTCCTGTAAGCTCTGCCGCATAGTCGGGCGTGAAGAGAATGCTGTCGTTCGTATAAATCTTGGAGTTCATCTTGGTGACGAAAATAGCCTGGTCAACCGGTTTGTCGGACTTGTAAACCTCAAGCTCGGTGACAAACAGCATCATCTTGCTCTTTCCGCCCACCAAATGGAATTTTACATAACGACCTTTCACGCCCTCGGTAAGCCCGAGTGTGAATGTCAAGTGCGTTACTTTCTTCTTATTTGTATCTTCTGCGCTTCTGTAAAGATTTTCGCTTTCCTCAGAGGTTGCAAAACCCGCCTGCGTAAAGTTGGTTCCGTCTTCCGAAACAAAGATAACGACCTTAGTAGGCGCCTCTATGCCCGCATCCCATTCATGTTCGGTATAAACTTTGAATTCCGTTAAGTCGGATTCGACTTTACCCAAATCGATTGTGACATCGTAGAAGGGAGCGCCGTCCTCGGTACCGCCCCTATTGGAGGAATGGAAGCATACCCATTCATAACCGTATAAGTTTCCTGGAGGAGCGATTATTCCGTCCGTCAGTTCTGCATCATTCGTATCAACATATTTTGGGTCTGGATTTGTGTATATTCCGCCTAATTTCGTATAGGGCTTGTTGGTAGAAATCTTAATCGAAACTTCGCCCTTCATCTGCAGCAGGCTGTTCAGCTGTTTGGTGATCTGATCGATTTCCTCCGCAGTCGCATTCTCGTTTCCGCGAACAGCAACGGCGGTCCTGTAAGCGTCCCAAATCATCTGCAGCACGGTCGGGCTGTAATCTTTGTAAGAAATGCCCGAAGCCGAAGCAATCGCATTATCCAGTTCGACCTTGCCGGAGAGCGCGGTCTTTAATTTCATGTAAGCGCGCGTGTAGTCGCCGTCCATGCTGTTGGCATAGGACAATACGGCGTTCGCTTCGGCAATCGCGTCCTGAACGGTCTGAGAAGGATTGTCCTTGTTCTCATCGACCAAAGCGGCAAGCGCTGCCTTTACGCCGTCGCTCTTTTGCGTGCTTTGCTTCTTTACGATATAGAAGCTGTTGGCGACGTTGCGTCCATAGGTAGATTCATTTTTCCAGACGTCAAAATCGCCGTCGGCATTCTTTGTTATCATCGTTGTCGAACCGCCGCCGTCCAGGTTGTATGCGGTTACGCAGCCCAACTGTACCATTAAATCGGCAAGCTCATATACGGTAAGACCGGGCGCTTCGTCGGTAATATTTCTGCCTGCGGTGCATACGAGAACAACCGAACCGTCGGCTTTGATACCGATCGAGGTTCTCTGCGCTCTTGCATTCAGAAAATCTGCGCCGAGCTGGCTGAGCGTTTCCGCAGTATCGGCTTTACCGTTCTTTACGATCGGATACTGCGCGACGATCGCCGCGTTCGCTTTTTCGGTATACGGTCTTGCGGCTTCGATGGTTTCAATGACCGAAATCTCAACGATGCTGTCAACGGTTAAAGATTCGATTTTTTCCATCAGCGGAGAGCCGTTCTTTAAGTAAAGAACAAACTCGTCCTCGCCAACAGGACCTGCGTAAGAATCTTTTCTTATCTCGACTACTTTTCCTTTAAGGGTTCCGCCGATAATCAGCTGGCCGTAGTCCAGCTTTTTGCAGAGAATTTCGGTACCCGCGATCACAGAATCCGTAACAGTTCCGCATTCGTTGTCCCAGTAATAGAACTTATCGCTGACTTCAGCGGCAAGTGATTTTTTGTTAATATGCGCGATGCTGCCGCCGCCGCCGTATGTGATTTCTGCTCCGTTTATGTACAATTTAAAGTCAAGCCTGGAGTTTACGATATTGCAGGTTCCGTCCGTGGTAAATGTAATAATATCGTGCTGGTAGCCCGCAGTAGCCTGGGCAAGTCTTCCGTCGTGTACCCAGTAGCCCGCGTAGGTGCTTCCGGTGGAGGTCGAGTAGAACGTCGCGTTTACGCCTGCGATAACCTCAACGCCGAACCATTCCTCCGCGCGCTTCGCGCTTTGATAGGTATTATAACCCGTTCCGGTTCTGCCGCTGTAAACATACGGCATGTAATCGCTGGTTTTCGGGTTGAACTCAAGCGCGTACATTGCCTGTTTTCTGTTTCCGCTGTCTGTATAGGTGACCTTGGTATAGGTAACTGCGCCGTCGTCGGTTAAGTCTTTATTCAATACCGTCTGCGCAGTTCCGGTACCGATTGTGTCGCCGACCTGGAAGCTGATCGCGCCGGCCGGAATATACAAACTGCCGAAAACAAACGCGATTGTTAAAAAGACTGAAAGCAGTCTTAATTGTTTGCTCATACTCTTGGCTCCTTTATTTAAACTTTTATATTGAGATTATACAAATATAATAGAGAAAAGTCAATACGTACTGTCAAAAATCCCTAACCGAATATTGGCAAAAAAATACGCCGCTTAATTTTCGTCCAAAAGACAAGAAATTCTGCAGATCGGCAGTCCCACGACGTTGAAAAAATCGCCCTCGATGCGCTCGACGAACACGGACGCCCTGCCCTGAATGCCGTAAGCGCCGGCCTTGTCGAAAGGTTCGCCGGTGGCAATATAATCGTTTATCTCTTTGTCCGACAGTTCCCGGAATTTGACGGCGGTTTCCTCGCACCCGGTTGTGACTTTTTCGCCGTTGACGACCGCGTAGCCGGTATAAACCGTATGCCATTTGCCCGAGAGCGATTTGAGCATCGAAAAAGCGTCGGCGGCGTCCTTCGGTTTGCCAAGCATCCTTCCGTCCGCGCAGACCATGGTGTCGGCGGCCAGAATCACCGCGTCCGCAGCGTCGCAATGCTTTTTTGCGTACAACGCTTTCCGCAGCGCTATCTCGGTTACCGCCTGCTCGGGCGGCAGGTTGTCCCTGACCGCTTCGTCGATTTTGGCTTCCAATACGGTGAACGCATAGCCCGCGTTTTGTAAAATCTCGCGCCTGCGCGGCGACTTTGAGGCCAATACGATGATTTTCTGCATATTTAAACTCCCATAAAAGTGTTGCGTTTTTTCGGCATTTCATTTATAATATAGTATTAATCTAAATTTATTGCGATATGACGTTTATACGCATCATTCATTATAATGCATATTTATTGATTCGTAAAGGCCAATCCGGCGGAGAATTTAGTTAGAAAGGACAGTTGCAGCCATGATAAAAGAAAAATGCGCCCGCGCGAAAGAAGCATTCAAAACGCTGTCTGTGTCCAGCGGACAGATCAGAAACAACGCGCTTGTTAAAATGGCCGAAGCGCTCAAAAACGAATACGCGTATATCCTATCCGAAAACCAAAAGGATGTCGCCACCGCGCACAAAAAAGGCATATCCGAAGTCATGGTCGATCGGTTGAGGCTGACGCAGGAGCGCATTTTCGCCATCTCCGCGTCTATTCTGAAGGTATGCGCGCTGCCCGACCCGCTTGGAAAGGGAAGCATCTGGACGCGCCCGAACGGTCTGACCATTCAGAAGGTACAGGTTCCCATCGGCGTCATCGGCATCATCTATGAATCCCGCCCGAACGTCACCGCAGACGCCGCCGCTTTGTGCGTAAAATCCGGCAACGCGGTTATTCTGCGCGGCGGAAGCGAAGCGATTCATTCCAACATCGCGATTGTGAACGTACTCAGAAAGGCAATTGAAGCTGCGGCTCTGCCCGCGGACTGTATCCAAATCATCGAGGACACCGCCAGAGACACGGCGGTAGCGCTGATGAAAGCGAGAGGGGACATCGACTTGTTGATTCCCAGAGGCGGAAAAGCGCTGATCAAAACCGTAACCGAAAACTCGTCCGTTCCGGTCATCGAAACCGGCGCGGGGAACTGCCATATTTACGTGGACGAAAGCGCCGACCTGGAAATGGCGCTGAACATCATCGACAACGCAAAAAACTCCCGCCCGTCGGTCTGTAACGCGGCCGAAAGCCTGCTAATTCACCGCGCGGTCGCAAAATCCCTGCTTCCCGCGCTTCAGAAACGCATGCCCAAGGTGGAACTGCGCGGCTGTCCGGAAACCTTGAAAATACTCCCGGACATCACGCCCGCGACGGAAGAGGACTTCTATACCGAGTACAACGATTATATCCTGTCCGTCAAAATCGTGTCGGACGTAAAAGAAGCGGTCGCGCACATCAACGAGCACAGCACCAAGCATTCGGACGCCGTCATCACGAACAGCACCGCCGCCGCGGACTACTTCACCGCGAACGTGGATTCCGCCGCGGTCTATGTCAACGCGTCTACCCGGTTTACCGACGGCGAGGAGTTCGGCTTCGGCGCGGAAATCGGCATCTCCACCCAGAAAATGCACGCAAGAGGCCCGATGGGGCTGGACGAGCTGACCACCATCAAATATAAAATCATCGGAAGCGGTCAGATTCGATAAAAAGGATCAAGCATGGAACTGAAACTGACAAAAAAAGAGTTAAAAAGCAGAATCGAAAAGTTTATAGCAGCAATGAATCAATCCTGCCCGGACTGGGACACCGCCGTGATTGTCAGCCGGGTAAATCAGTATTATTTTATTGGAACGATGCAGGACGCCGCGCTGTTTATCAAAAAAGACGGCGCGGTCCGCTACTTCGCGCGCAGAAGCTATGAGCGCGCCATCCTCGAGTCCCCGCTCGCGGACGAAGGCGTTATTAAACCGATGGAAAGCTACCGGGACGCCGCCGCGGACATCGGACCGCAGCTGGGAAATGTGTATATCGAGTCCGAGGTTATGACCGCCGCCATCCTGGACCGGCTTGCCAAGTACTTTACATTCGAGCGGAAGGGCGCGCTGGAAAGAATCATTTTCTCGATACGCGCCGTCAAATCCCCGTACGAGCTTGCACTGATGGAGAAAGCAGGCAGTCTGATGAATCATCTCCTTGTCAACGTCGTGCCCGCGCTGGTGTACGAAGGCATCAGCGAAGCCGAGCTGGCGGGAGCGGTTTACCACGAGATGATGAAGCTCGGGCATCACGGAATAACGCGCTTCTTTATGTTCCAGAACGAAATGGGCATCGGGCAGATCGGGTTCGGCGAGAGCGGACTGTACCCGACCGCATTTGACGGTCCCTGCGGCGCGTACGGCATGAGCGCGGCGGTTCCGGTGATCGGAAGCTATCAGCGAAAGCTGAAAAAGGGAGATTTGTTCTTTATCGACATCGGCTTCGGCGTAGAGGGCTACCACAGCGACAAAACGCAGGTCTACGCTTTCAAAACCAAACCGCCCGAAGAAGCGGTTCGGGCGCAAAATCTATGCAAAAGGATCCTCAAAAAAGCGGCGGCGGAACTCAAACCCGGCAGCATCCCCGCCGAAATCTATAAAAACACGCTGGCCGGACTTACCGAAGAAGAACGCCAAAACTTCGGCGGATTCGGCAGCCGAAGGGTCAAATTCCTCGGTCACGGAATCGGTTTGCATGTGGACGGCTACCCGGTTATCGCCGAAGGATTCAGCCGGCCGCTGGAAGCCAACATGACCATCGCGCTCGAGCCGAAAAAAGGCATCGCCGGCATCGGCATGGTGGGCGTCGAGGAAACGTATATCGTAACCCCCGAAGGCGGACGCTGCATAACCGGCGGCTGCAGCGACATTATTGAAATTTTATAAAACCTGGGAAGGCATCATATATGGAGAAAGTAAAAATCGGTCTGTTAGGGCTTGGCGTTGTCGGCTCCGAGCTGGTCAACATCGCGCTCAACAGCAAAGATTCCTTAAAGAAGAATTACGGCATCGAATTGGAAATCGGCAAAATTTTCGTCCGGGACCCGAGCAAAAAACGCGGCGTCAACATCGATGCGGCAGCATTGACCACCGACCCCGACGAGGTGGTCAACGATCCCGACACGGACATCATCTGCGAGTGCGTCGGCGGCGCCGGCACCGAGCTTACTTACGAATACGTCATGAAGGCGATTCGGAACAAAAAAAGCGTGGTCATGTCCAGCAAAAAAGCGCTTGCGTTCTACGGCCCGGAAATCCTTTGCGCGGCGAACCAAAACGGCGTGGTTTTAAAATACGACGCCACTGTCGGCGGCGGCATCCCGATCGCGAAGATTCTTGAGAACTGCCACAACGGCGAGCAGGTTGTCCGGATCTCCGGCATTGTGAACGCCACGTCCAACTTTATCTACACCAAGATGTTCAAAGACAACAACACCTTCGATGAAGCGCTCAAAAAAGCCCAGCAGAACGGCTACGCCGAAAACGACCCGAGCGAGGACATCAGGAGCTTCGACGCTTTGTACAAAGCCGTCATTCTTTCCATGTTCGGGTTCGGAAAGCATTTCGACCACAGCCGGGTAAGAACCACGCCCTATTCCAAAATCGACTTGTCCGACATGAAGTTCGCGAACGAGCTGGGGTATACCATCAAGCCGGTCATCAACATCGAGGACCACGGCGACAAGCTCTTATACAACATCGGTCCCTGCCTGATTAAAAACGACGACATTATCGCCAACACGTTTTCGAACTTTAATATCATATCGATTACGTCCTCTCACAGCGGGAAAATGAGCTTTTACGGGCAGGGCGCCGGCGACCGTCCCACCGCTTCGGCGATGTTCGACGACGTGGTGAACATCATTACCGGGAAGCGGATTTACAAACAGCCCGCCGTTTCCGAATGGAAGGAAGTCTGCGAGCGGAAGAACAACCAGTATATCCGCGTCAGAGCGCACGATACCATCGGAAAGCTCAACAAAATCACCAACATTCTCTCGGAAAAATCCATCAATATCGAAAAGATTCTGCAAAAGGACAAAATCGGCGACCGGTACGACATTATCTTCTTTACGTCGAGCGTCGAAAACAACATCGTCGACGATTTGCAGGAACGGTTCAAAGAGATCGAAGTCGAGCTGATTTCGATGATACCGTTCGTAGAAGATTAAATTTTTATCGTTTTTTCCCAAAATTTATTTTCAGAATTTTTCGTAACCCATTATATCGCTCCTTCATATCATAACTATTGAAGGGAGGATATGTAATGGGTTGCTTTGATTCAGTATTCAACGGCAACAACGCTTGTTGGATTATCATTCTCATTGCTATTATCATTATTTGCTGCTGCTGCTAAACGGCAAGAAACATAATTGAGTAACAGCTGATGTCCCGTTTGAAAAGCATGAGAACTGAAAGGGATTTTCCCAAAACGCCGTGTCGTTCAATGGCAGGCAATGGGCAAAGCTGCTGCATCATGGTCTCACTGCAGAAGCAACCGTGGTGCGCCTTCCTTGGGAAAAGCTTAAAAAAACCGCTCATACCAGTGCGTATAAGCGGTTTTTCTCTGTTTTTTTATCGATTTTTGGGCATTTGGATGTTTATGCGCGGGCGTATCTGGAAATAATATCCATAGAAACGACGGAAAGGACGGATCGCCATCAGTATCATAAAAAAACTGATTTATGTCGTAACGCCCGCGCTGATCCTCAGCATTGTACTTTTTCTGTATTCGCTGTTCGCGAATTCGCTTTTTTAGCGAAGCTGCGCTCGTAGTAAAACAGGTACTGCTGCGCGATGCCGGCGTATCTCCCGAAATATTCGGGCTTAAAATCGGCGCCGTAGTAATTCCGAACCGCGCGCTTTACCCATACGTCCATCGGAAACGCTTCGTAAAAACCAAGACCGAAAAGCAGCGCGCAGTCGGCGACCTTATCGCCGACTCCTTTTATTTTCATCAGCTCCTGTTTGGCTTCCATATACGGAAGTTTCGGCAGCCTTGTCAGGTCTATTTCGCCCTGTGCAACCTTTTTTGCCGCGTCGTACAGGTATTTTGCCCGATAGCCGCAGTTCAGCGCGGTCAACCCCGCTTCGCCCGCGGAGCAAATCCTTTCCGCGGTCGGGAACGCGTAGACATTCTCCCCAATCGCTTCGCCGAGCAGTCTGCAAAGCGAAGCGATGATTTTTTTGATGCGCGGAATATTGTTGTTTTGGGATATAATAAACGCGCACAGGGTTTCCCACCCGTCCTGCCGGAGAATGCGGATACCGCTTGTTTTTTGAACGGCGGTTCTGATCCGTTCGTCGAAGGACAGTTCCCGAATAATTGCCGCGTAATCCCGGTCAAGGTCAAAATACGCTCTCCATTTGGCTTCAAACTCTTCCGGCGCGGTGTTATAGATAATTACGGTATCGCCCTCCTGCATAAGAGAAATCTGCCTGCCGAGCGCGACGCCGGTATATACGCCGTCTGCTTTCTCAAAGCGGAAGCACTGCCCGCAGTTGAACGTCTGGTCCAAATCAAAGTTCTCGCAGGACCGGAGGATTATGTTGTTGTTTTCAGAAAATACTTCCATATTTATAAAACCACACTTGAAATTAAGGAATTTATCGTTATACTCTTTTAAAAAGGAGTTGATTTCTTGCAGGAAAGAATATACACAATCCCCGTCAACCAGGCTTTTGAAAACAGCGCAGACGGCTGCCCGTTTTGCTATCTGTTCAAAAAGTTAGAGGACAACGAGCTGGATTTAATTTTAGGCGCGTCCATGATGGAGCCGGACGTCCGCATTGTGACGAACAAAAAAGGCTTCTGCAAAACGCATTTTGTCAAGATGTTCCATCTCAAGAACCGCCTGGGACTCGGGCTTATGCTCGAAAGCCACCTTTCCGAGCTGCAGGACGACTTGAAGCCTGGCGGTTTGTTCGCGAAAAACATCGCCGCGAAGCCCGTTGAAAGAATCGAAAAGCTGGAGCACAGCTGCTATGTGTGCGACAGAATCGAGGAAAAGATAAGCAAAATGTTTTCCACCGCGGTTTATCTGTATAACACCGAGCGCGAGTTTGTGGAAAAATTCAACGCGCAGAAAATGTTCTGCCTGCCGCATTACAAAAGGCTTTTAGAAACGGCTTTTCGTTCTTCGGACAAAAAGCAGTACGCGAACCTTGTCAAAGACGCAGACAGAATCGTTTCCGGCTACCTTGCGGAACTCAAGGACGACGTGTCCTGGTTCTGCAAAAAGTTCGACTACCGCTACGACAGCGAACCGTGGGGCAATTCCAAAGATTCGGTCGAGCGCGCCATTCGCTTCCTGAGCGGGCCGACCGACTTCGAGCTGAAATGAGCATGCCAATGTTTGGAAATGTTCACAGAATTGAATTAACATAATCTGTGTTAAAACCCATAATAAAAATTATGGAGTCCACATTTTCCACATAGTTTTCCACCGCCGATTCCGCGAAAATCAGGCTTGTCTGGGCAATTTTTGTGGATTTCACCACTCTTTCCACCGAGTTATCCACATTTTTCGGACAAGCATTATGTATTTCTGATTACACGCATTGACGGCTGCGCGCAGGGAAAAAACGGCTTTTATATGGTTTTCAGTCGATAAAAAATATAAAAATTATAGAAAAGAGCCGTAGTTTTATACGGCTCTTGTCGCGTAAGCGTTCAGGGAAAGCGGCGCCTTTAAGCCCGCTTTGTATTCGTAGTAGCCCTGCGCGGCGATCATCGCGGCGTTGTCTCCGCACAGCGACAGCGGCGGCAGATACAGTTTTACGCCGTAACTGTCCGCCAGTTCGCTGACGGCGTTCCGAAGGTGCGAGTTCGCGGCCACGCCGCCCGCCAGCACAATGGGAACAGAGGCGTCCCGTTCCATCAAAAGGCGCATCCTCGACGTGATGGTGCGTATCAGAACGTCGGTATAGGACGCGGCGACGTCCGCTTTGAACGCTTCGTCCATTTCCCTGCCCCTGGAAAGCTCGTTGTGCACATAATTGATGACCGCGGTTTTCAGGCCCGAGAACGAGAAATCATATTCCGCGTCGTCAACGCTGCTGACGGTGAACTTCACCGCTTTTTTATTGCCTTTCGCGGCGAGCTTGTCCATCGCCACGCCGCCCGGATACGGAAGCCCCAGCACCCTTGCCGCTTTGTCAAACGCTTCTCCGGCCGCGTCGTCGCGCGTCTGCCCGATGGATACATACTCCGTATAGTCGTTCACTTTTAAAAGCGAGGTATGACCGCCGGAAACAACCAGCGCGATAAACGGCGGCGCAAGGTCGGGGTGAACCAGATAGTTCGCCGCCACATGCCCCCGGATATGGTGCACCGGCACGAGCGGAATTCCGGTGGTATAAGACAACCCCTTCGCAAACGAAAGCCCGGTCAGCAAAGCGCCGATCAGTCCCGGCGCGTAGGTAATCGCGATCGCGCCGATCTCCGACAGCTTGACCGACGCTTTCTCCAGCGCGTTCTCAACGACGCCGTAAATCGCCTCCGTATGCGCGCGGGAAGCGATTTCGGGCACTACGCCGCCGTATAAAGCGTGGATATCCACCTGCGAAGCGACGACGCTTGATAACAGTTTCCGTCCGTCCGCGACGACTGCGGCGGCTGTTTCGTCACAAGATGTTTCAATGCCTAATACGTACATGCTTAAGACTCTTTTCTTATTCCGCGCGGTCCAGCGTCATCAGGACCGCGTCCGAATTTTTATAATAATTCTTGCGCCTACCTGTTTCCCGAAAACCGAAACGCTCGTATAGCCGTATCGCGGCCTGGTTTTCGGAGGATACCTCAAGGGTAAAAAAGCGGGCGCCTTTTTTGATGCCTTCCTGAATTAAGCGGTCCAGCAGCAGCGTTCCAAAGCCCTGCCGTCTGAATTCTTCTCTGACCGCGATATTCATAATCTGCCCTTCACCGCTGACGAGATACATGCCCGCGGTGCCGCAGACCACGCCGTTTTTCTGCGCTACCAAATAGATAGCGTCTTCTTTTCCGATAAAGTTTCGGATGGATTCTCGCGACCAGGCTTCCGCAAGGCACTCGCGCTCCGTCCGGTGCGCGCTATCCACCAATTCGTCCGTCAGCGGGCTAATGAATATTTCATCCATGCTCCATCATTCTTTACGTGTTCACTATTCTTGCCTTTACGATATCCGGGCAGAGAACCGTCTTGCCGGTTCCTCGGTCCACGAGATACGCTTCGCCCTTAATATCGGTAAAGAACACGACCAAATAATACAATCCCGGATACGCCGCCGAAAGCAGTCTGATATAATAAGTGTTTTTGTCAGACATATGCTCTGCGCTGACATATACCGCTTCGTCCTTGATGAGTGCGTCCCGGATGGCATAAACCAGCGCGCTGTCGTCGGGAGCGTTTTCGTCCCGCAGCTCTTCCGGCAGGTATTTCTGCTCGCAGTAAAACGTGCTTAAGTAGGCCGTGTCGCCCAAATAAATCTGCGCCGCGATGGGAAAGAAGTTCGAGATGGTAATATCTTCCAGTTCCGCGTTGCGGTAAACAAAGCTAACGCCTTCCTGCTTGTCGCATACAAACCTTTTCGGGTCCTCAAACTGAATTTTATAATAAACATTTTTGCCGTCGGTCGCGTACGCATCCTGCTCTCTTGCTTCATAAAACGGCCGAACCGCAAGCGGCGAGCAGAGAACGTACTGTATATCGTTTTCGTCGTCATAAAAGCCGTCTTCATTCGGCTTTACCTTGATTTTACTATCGCAGCCGCTTAAAAGAAAAACAGATGCGAGAATCAGGCAAACAACGCTTATAAACCTCTTTTTCATATCATTCATCCTTTATGGCGTTATCAAACACTTTCTTCGATAACAATATACTACAAATATTGTTACAAAAGAAAGCCTGCCGAGTAAATATTTTACCCGGCAGGTCTTGTCAACGTAAGAAGGTTATTACTGCTGCTTCTTATTCTTGGAGATTATGAAGTAAGCTGCGACGCCGCCGCCAATTACGACAACCGCAATCACGATGATCCAGATCAGCGTCGAATTGCTTTCCTCTTCAACAGTTTCTGCGCTGGTATCCGACTGAGCTGCGGTCGGAGCGGAAGAAGCGGGCGCAGAGGTCTGCGACGAAGCTGCAGAAGATGCTGCGCTGGATGCAGCTGATGTAGAGGATGTTACAGAAGATGTAGCAGCGGAAGAAGTAGCGGAAGATGCTGCCGCTGAAGAAGTCTCATAAGAGATTTCAATAATTCTATTATCGGGGAATCCCTTCAGTGTAATAACAGCGCCTGCATCTGCGTTCTTTGTGCCGAGGATTCCATCCTGCCACTCGCACATGTTCGGTTCATCATCAAAGAATACCTGATCGCCGATTGCATAGCAGAGACCGAACTGTACGCCTTCGCCAGCTTTCGTCAGACCGGATTTGGTCCACGGAATTCTGACTTCATAAGTAGTGGTCTTCGCTTTATCGTCGCGATGTCCTGCGAAATCCCAGTCATCCGGCTTGAGTCCCGGAGCGCCGGTCGGATAGCTCCACGCCGTCTTCTTGCTCTCGCCGCCGACAATTGCAAGACCTACCTCAAGATAGTTGCCGGAATACTGAGCCGTCTGATAATTGGTTTTGCCGACCTCGGGAGCGCCGGGCGTAATGATAAACTGTACGCAGGAATACTGCCACATCCAGTGCAGGTCATTCTCTGTGAAGCCGTCGTTCTTACCGTCGTAGTCTTTGGTGGGATCCATGAATGTGTTGATATCGGTATGTACTACCCAAGCCATATAGAGGTAGTCATAATCGACACCGGCATAAAAATCTGCCTTAATGCTCTTGTCCGTGTCATAATCAGCGATAAACTCGTCTTTAGAATAATCGACAGAGTGAATTTTTTTATACTCGCCGGGTTTTACTACGCCGTCGATTACGGGCGGAGTAGAAAGATACTCAAACGTTACAGGTGTGTTCGTTTTAGCAGCTGACGTGGGCATTATGAACACCGTAGCTGCCATCACCAGCACAATCAAGATTGAAATAATCTTTTTCATAATTGCGTCTCCTTACCAAGATTTTGTTTGTATTTTATCTATACGTGCGTATATTATATAATATCCTCCGATAAAAATCAAGATCCTTTATTATATTTTTTCATTTTTTCGTCATTAATTTTCTTATTCTCTTTAAATAACGGCAAACGTGTAATTTTTCATAATTATTCCATAGTATATTATATCGACGTCCAGACGAAATCATGACAAATTATGTTGACAACGTAAAAACATTATGCTATAATTACATCCGCTTTCAGAAGACCCGCGCACGGAAAGATGGCTGAGTTGGTCTAAGGCGCACGACTGGAAATCGTGTGAACGTTAAAAGCGTTCCGAGGGTTCGAATCCCTCTCTTTCCGCCACAAAAAAAAGCGCCGAATGCCTTTTATAGGTATTCGGTGCTTTTTCTTTTCATTTGTATCTATCGCATAATCGCTTAAAAAAAGCAAATAAATGTCAAAAACTTCGTTTTTTGTTGATTAAAAAAGAATATTGCGTTATAATAATGTTAAAAGTTGTGAAATTTGCGCTACATCGTGGAGATTGCAAGTGAAGGGGAGTACTGCGTGATGCTTTTGTTGTTGTATTCACTGGTGTTTTTAATCGCGAGCACGATTTCACTGGCAAGCGGCATCATCGTTCTGCAAAAGCACAAAAATATCAATAAAGTGTTTTTCGCCCTTACGACAGCGGCGGCGATATGGGCTTACGGCGTAGGGTTGTCCGGCATCGCAGATGATGCCGCGATCGGCGAGAGTTTTTTGCGGCTGGCGGCGCTCGGCTGGGGCACGGTATTTGCGATTTTCCTCCATTTTATACTTAAGCTGACCGATTCGGCCGCTTTGCAAAAAAAGCGCTGGCGAATAATATTCCTTTATCTGCCGGCCGTGTTTTTCGCCGCCGTTTTTACCATTCCCGTCGGCGCGCTCCCCCTGTATCAAATGGTGAATACAAAATTCGGCTGGGTCAACGCCCAAAACGGCATCTGGAGCCTGATATTCTATGCGTTCTGCGCAGGATACACCCTTCTCGGCTTGCTTCTCTTGCTTCGATGGGGCAGAAAAAACCAAAGCGCGAAAAAGAAAGCCGTTCTCATTTTCTCCGCCGTACTCCCCGCGCTGGTTCTCGGAACAATTGAAACGGTATTAAAAAGCTTGTATCCCGAACTGCCGCATTTTATACCGATACTGATTACAATTCCAATCGTTACCGTTTATTTTATTTTAAAGGAAGATAAAGAAGAAAACGTACCCGAAAAGACAGGCCGCAGAATCGATTATGTTTTCCTGTTTGCAATCGTCATCGCCTATATGGTCCTATCCGCGATGCAGGTTTCAATTGCGAACAGCAATTTTGCCATAGGACCGGTTGTTTTCAGAGAATCGGCGGTCAGAGGGCTTATCGTTCAAATACAGATGATTCTTTCGCTGTTTTTGGTCATAAAAGAAAAACAGCAGGGTTATGTCTTATCGGTGACAATCAACGCAATCAATCTAATATGCATCGTCATAATGGTCGCAAAAAACGCTTCCGCCAGATTCCTGCCCGGCATCATATCCTACGCAGTCGTTCTGGTCGTCATCGCGTTAATCAGATCCTATCAGGTACGGAACGCCGACTATGTGGAAAAAATCGACAAGCTCAACAAAAAGCTGGCTTTTGAGGACGCGCTCTACCGCAGCGTATTCAACCAGGCGCCCATCGGCATCGCGGTAATGCAGGACAAGGCGCACGCCGACAGCCTGGAGTTTGGCGAAACCACCATGAACCCGACCTACATAAAAATTCTGGGCAGACAGCCCGAAGAACTGCGCAGCCTGACGTGGATGGACGTCACGCATCCGGACGACCTGCAGGCGGACCTTGAAATGTTCAACCGCTTTAAAAAAGGCGAGATAAACGGGTATACCATGGAAAAGCGGTTTATCCGGCCGGACGGTTCCGTCGTCTATGTTAATATGAAGATTTCTCCCCTTATGGACATTTACGAGGACCATTCAATGCACATATGCCTGATTGAGGATATTACCGAGCGCAAGCAAACCGAGTTTGCGTTAAGAGAGAGCGAGCATCGGGAGTCCGTTCTGCTGCGCCATTTGCCCGGTCTTGCCTACCGATGTTTAAACGATTACGATTGGACCATGCTGTACGTTTCCGACGGCTGCTACCAGCTGACCGGATACGCTCCCGAAAGTCTTTTGCACAACAAAGAGCTTTCCTATAACGACATCATCTCCCCGGAATACCGCCCGCTTCTGAGAAACGAATGGGAAAAAGTGCTCGCCAAAAAAGAGCCGTTTAAATACGAGTATGAAATCATCACCGCTTCCGGCGAGAAAAAATGGGTTATCGAAATGGGGCAGGGCTTGTACAACGAAGCGGGCGAAGTAGAGGAACTGGAAGGAATTGTTCTGGATATTTCGGACAGAAAAGCGATAGAGGACAACCTAAGGTACATGAACGAGCACAATTTGCTGACGGGCTTATACAACCGCAGCTATTTGGAGTCCCTGCTGAAGCAAGACCTGCGCAAAAAAGACGAGCTGAAAAGAGCGGTTATCAGCATCAACCTGAGCACGGTTCAGCTTCTGACCGCCAACTACGGTTTCCAATATACCCAGAACCTTATAAAAAAAGCGGCCGAAGAATTGGGGCAATATTGCTCGGGCAGCCGCTTGCTCTTCCAAACCTACGACAATCAGTTTGTTTTTTATATGATTGGATATCAGGATAAAAACGAGCTGACGGAATTTAGCGAGCAGATCGCGCAGGCCATGAAAACCTTGTTTGTCTCCGACCGAATCGGCGGCGGTATCGGCGTGCTCGAACTGGAGCAGGACAACTCGGGCGTCGTCGACGTCGACGCCATTCTGCGGAAATTACTCATCGCTTCCGAAAAGTCCATCGGCATATTCGAGAAAGATTTCGGCATCTGCTTCTACGGCGAAGAACTGGAAGCGCTGCTGAACCGCGAGAAAAACATCCGCCGCGCGCTCTCGTCCGTTGCGGCAAACGACGGCGACGACAACTTCTACCTGCTTTTCCAGCCGATTTTCGATATAAAAAACAATTCCGTCTGCGGCTTCGAGGCTTTGGCAAGATTAAAAACGGACGAGCTGGGACTTATTTCTCCGGACGAGTTTATCCCGATCGCGGAGAAATACAAGCTGATTATTCCAATCGGCGAGCGCGTATTTGTCATCGCGTTCCGATTTTTAAAAAAACTGGTCGAGCTCGGCTACGACAACATCAGCGTTTCGGTAAACGTTTCGGTCGTGCAGCTGCTGCAGCCTGACTTTGCCAGCCGGCTGTTTGCGATCATCGACGAGATGAAGGTAAACCCCAAGAACATCGGCATCGAAATTACGGAATCCGTGTTTGTCTACGATTATGAAAAAATAAACAACACGCTGGAGCAGTTGAGAAGCGCCGGACTGCATATTTCCATCGACGATTTCGGAACCGGATATTCCTCCCTCGCGCGGCTAAGAGAACTCAAAGTCGATTATTTGAAGCTGGATAAGTACTTCTGCCAAAAACTGCTGGAGCTGGAAACGAACAAAACCATTATAAACGATATCATTTCCATGTGTCACAAACTTGACCGATGCGTCGTCGCCGAAGGCATTGAATACGACAAACAGCTGCAATACCTAAAGAAGTACAACTGCGACCGGATACAAGGGTACCTGCTCAGCAAGCCGCTCGCCGAAAAAGACGCGCTGAACTTTTTGCAGTGCGTCACAGAACAGAAAACCCCGGTAGAAGTGTAATCAGCCGATTTACAACATATAAATGAAGCAGTAGCAATCCCGCGGTTGACTACTGCTTTGCGTTTGCAACCATGGCAAAAAAACCTAATAAAAATTAATTTTGTGATATCAGGGCCGTCTATTGAATTTTTTAATATTTCACGCTATAATAGTTCATAAACTAAAAACGAAAGGATGCGCATGCATGACCAAAGCAAAATTTTCCGCAAGAAAGATTATCGCGGTCGTTTTTTCCGTGATGGTCATCTGTTCGACACTCACCTGCTTTCCTTATGCAGTTTCGGCTGAAACTGTAACCATAAAAAACGTCGAACCCGCCATTCTCGTCAACGCGGGGGACACGGTGGATTTAAGCGGTTATTCGGTAGAGTTTTCAGACAAAACTGTTACAAGCGACGTCAAGTGGACCTACAACGGCTCCGAGGTAAAACAGTTTAAAGCCGAGGAAGCCAAAGTATATCCGCTGGTCGCGCAATCCGGCGGCCGCACTCAGAACGTGTACATCGTCGCGAAGAATCCGTCCGACAGCGAATATGTGCTGTACTACAACGATTTTTCCGACGCAAACGCGATCGACGGCTGGAACAGAATTATAAAAGACGAAAGCATCTACTCAATCAGCAACGGCGTTTTGGAGATAAACGCGATTAACAAAAGCAACCCGCGCATTTATCTCCCTGCCTGGCTTGCCGATTTCGGCAATTACAGAATAGACGCGGTCGCTACGCAGAAAGAGCCGACCGACGCCTCCAGATGGTTCTCCTTTATTTACCGCGCGCAGAACCCCGGCACGACGGGAACTCCCTACTACCACATGACCATTCGAAACAACATGTCAACCCCCGGCTCCGCTACCACCGGCGGCATTGAGTGCTGTTCTTACGTAGGCTCGTGGAATTATTATAAATCCACAGGCTATACCGAGAATGTCAATCCGAATAAGTTTTATACCTTCTCGGTCCTGGTCAAGGACAGCGTCGTGCAGTACCAGATTGACGGAAACGTCGTCATTCATCTGAACAACCTGCCGCAGATTGCGGACACAATCAAAGGCGGCGTCGGAATTCAGGCGAACTCCTCGAAGGTTTACGTCGATTCCATAAAGGTTTCGATTCTAAAAGAAACCCCGGAATACAAAGAGCCGGAGGTTCCGCAGATTCTCCAGTATGTCGAGAACCCGCCGTCCAACATTCTGAACACGCCCACGAACGTAGCGATTATTGATTCGATGGACACCCTGAACGAACTGCAGGAAGGCAAGCCCTCCAACGCGGTCATGTATATCGACGCTTCTCTGAACGTTACCAACAAGGACGGCGCCAAGATAACCACCGTGGAAGAGGCGCTGCCCAAATTCGGAAAGAACGTGATTCCGGCGTTCTATGTCAAGGACAACGAGACCGCAAAGAACATAGCGGAATACTTAAAGAGCAAAAACATCGTGGACGCGCTGGTTATCAGCCCCGACGCCAATGCCGCAAAACATGCGCTTGCCGTGAACCCCGACATCCGCAACGCGGTGGACTTCAGCGAAATCACCGACGAACTCAACAACGACACGCTCTTCAAAATACGCGCCACCACGACCGGCGCAAATTCGCTGATCGCGATTCTGCCGATGCGGTTCGCAACATATGACGCCGTTTATTATCTGCACAGGCTCGGACTCGCAGTCTGGGTAATCAACGACAATATTTCCGGCAAGACCGATATCGCGACCATGATAACCTCCGGCGCGAACGGCATTATCTCGAACGATTACAAGGCTGTCGCCGACGCGTTCGTGAATATGTTCGTTCCCAACACGCTCACAAGAACCACGCTGATCGTGGGCCACAGAGGAAACCCCTCGCTGGCGCCGGAAAACACGCTCTCGAGCTACCTGAAAGCGATTGAGAACGGCGCGGACTGCGTTGAAACCGACGTTTATCTTACCAAAGACAAACATGTCATTATCATGCACGACGGAACGCTTGCGCGTACCACCTCCAGCGACGACAACGCAACGCCTATCACGCAGATGACGTTGGAGGAAATCAAACAATACTACGCCTGGGGTGAAGGAGATCAGTTCAAGAATCAGTATCCGGAAGAAAGGGTTCCCACGCTGGAAGAACTGTTTGAAGCGATCAAGGATAAAGACACGGTGGTTTTCCTTGAGATTAAGGACGGCAGATCGGATATCATTCAGCCCATCGTCGATCTGATCAAGAAATACGATTTCGAGAGCCGGGTCTTTATCATCAGCTTCGCGCAGGAACAGTTAAAACGCATCCACGAAGCGCTTCCGTCGCTCGGAACCGGTTATCTGATGACCGCTACCGCCGAACTGGATACGGTCGCGCAACTGCACAATTCGCTTTATACCGATTTCAAAAAATACCACGCCAGCTTTTCAGCCTTTGACCCCGGCTACCGCGCGTTCACGCAGGATTACTATGCCGCGTTAAGGCACAGAGGAATTCCCATATTCCCCTGGACCTACTCGACCTATACCATCCCCGAGTTTGACACGAGCTTCCTGTACGGCGCCGACAGCATTACGACCAACGACGCGCAATACTCGAAGAACATGATTAAAAAGCTGATCTGGTCAACGGATACGCTGAACGTCGCCGTCAACGAAACCGCCGATTTCACCGTTCAAACCGTGACATACGGCGGCGCTGTCGCTGAAATCACCGGCGGAGACGTATCCAACGCGGCTGACAATATGTTCGTAACCTTCCTCGAAGGCGAAGACGTTGCCGCTTTCGAGGACGGCAAGATAAAGGGCTTAAAAGTGGGCAAAGCAACCTTTATGGTCGGCTATAAGACCAAAACCAGAAAGAACTCGGATTATGTCCTCTATACGCAGCCGATTACCGTCCATGTCAGCGGCGCCGCTCAGGAAACGAGCGAGAACGCGATCAACTTCATACTGTACGCGGCAGGCGGATTGATTGTGGTTCTCGGCGCAGCATACGTCATATTAAAAGTATTGAAAAAAGGAAACGCAAAAGCGTAGCCCCTAAAGGTTAAATAAAGAATCCGGCAGGTCTTTTCTGCCGGATTCGTTTTGCAAAATAAAAAAACTGTGGAACCGTTCCGTTCCGCAGATTTTTTCATAATTATCTGTTATCCTCTTATCAGGTCTGCTTTGTATCCTTGTTTGTTACAGATGGTTTCCGTTCGGCACATCCGGAATCACAACTTTTTTTATGTCCGCTCCGACGCTTTGGAGCTTTTCGACCATGTTTACGTATCCCCGCTCGATATGGTGAATGTCGTCAATCCAGGTGACACCTTTGGTCGCGAGACCGGCTATCACAAGCGCGGCGCCCCCGCGCAGGTCCACTGCGCGCACGGTTGCTGGATGCAGAGACGGCCTGCCTTCAATCGTTGCGGTTCTTCCCTGAACCGTGATGCAGGCGCCCATTCGGATAAGCTCGTCGGTGTACTTGAACCTGTTGTCGAATACGCCCTCCGTCAGCGTGCTCTGCCCGTCCGCAAGACAGAGAAGAACGCACATCTGCGGCTGCATGTCGGTGGGAAAGCCGGGGTAAAAATTGGTCTTTACCTTTATTTTCTTCAGCGGCGTATTGTTCCTCGAAACGATCAGGGCGTCGTCCAGTTCGGTGACCGAAATGCCCATATCGATTAATTTTGCTGTTATGGATTCCATGTGTTTGGGTATAACATTAGTAATGGTAAGCGTGCTGTTCGTAGCCGCAGCCGCGACCATATAGGTGCCGGCTTCAATCATATCGGGTATAATCGCGTAGGTGACGCCGTGCAGTTGTTTGACCCCTCTGATTTTGATGACCTCTGTGCCGGCTCCGGAAATATCCGCGCCGCAGCTGTTTAAAAAGTTCGCCAAATCGACAACATGCGGTTCCCTCGCGGCGTTTTCGATAACGGTCAGCCCGTCCAGTTTTACAGACGCGAGCATAATGTTGATCGTCGCGCCGACAGAAGGAACGTCCAAATAAATAGACGCGGCGTTTAGCCCGCTCTCGGTCGTGCATTTTATGAAATCGCCGTTGTCAATGACCTTGGCGCCCAACGCTTCAAAACCCTTTATGTGCTGGTCCATCGGCCGCTCGCCGAAATCGCATCCGCCGGGGAACGCCGCCTGCGCCCTGCCGAACCGCGCCAGCTCTGCGCCGAGTACGTAATAGGAACCGCGCATGGCCTTTGCCAGCTCAATCGGAATGCTTCCGCATACGACCTCTCGGGTGTCGATTTCCACCTTGCCGTTGCTCAGTTCCCTGATTTTGGCGCCCATCGCTTTGAGTATCTCTAAAGCTGTTTCAATGTCTTTGATTTTGGGTAAATTCTCTATTACACACTTATCTTCTACGATAATCGTTGCGAACAGAATCGGGAGCGCGGCGTTCTTCATGCCTGCTACTTCAATCGTTCCTGATAACGGCTTTCCGCCGTTAATATAAATTCTCTCCATTTATAAATAGCACCTTTCGGTTCGTTGTGAAAGTTAAGACAAAGTATTCGATTTGCCCTTTAAGCATACGCATATATATTACATAATACCATTTTTTAGCCAATTGTCAAGTAAATATTCGCACAGACAGGATTCTATATGCGGCGTTTTCGGGCAAACGATTTATCTTGCAATTATTTAACAATTTTCAGGCTATTCAAAGGCCGACTGAATTGCTATTGACAAAAATACATACAAACTGCATAATATTAATAAGAAATGAAAGGAAAATTATATGATAAAAAATGCAAAATTAAGAATTATTCCGCTCGGCGGTGTGGACGGCATAGGCATGAACATCACCGTCTTTGAGTATGGTGATGATATAATCGTTGTCGATTGCGGCGTATCTTTCCCCGAGAACGATATGCTCGGCGTTGATCTTGTTATACCGGACACATCCTATCTTCAGAAAAACTCGGATAAGGTCCGCGCGCTGATACTTACCCACGGACACGAAGACCATATCGGCGCCGTGCCGTATTTTCTCAAGCAGATAAACACAAATATCTACGCGACAAAACTAACGCTCGGCATTCTTGAGGGCAAACTGACCGAACACGGTTTGACAAAAACCGCCTCGCAGATTGAGGTAAAACCCGGGCAGAAAATTGATATCGGCGCTTTTTCGGTTGAGTTTATACACGTCAACCACTCTATGCCGGATTCCGTTGCGCTATGTATTTCAACGCCTGTCGGAAAAGTTTTTTATACCGGTGATTTTAAAATAGATTTCACCCCCATAGGCTGCAAGCCGATTGACCTCGGCAGAATAGCGGAGCTGGGCAACAAAGGCATAAAATTATTAATGTGCGATTCTACGAACGCGGAGCGTCCCGGCTATACGCCCAGCGAAAAGACAATTGCTGCTTCCTTTGACAGAATATTCTACAATCTGGAAAAACGTGTCGTTATCGCCACATTTTCCTCCAATGTTCACAGGATTCAGCAAATAATTAACGCTTCGATAAAATATAACCGCAGGGTCGCCATCACCGGCCGAAGCATGCTCAACGTCGTAAAAGCGGCAAGCAAGCTCGGATACATCGACATTCCCGACGGTCTGATTATCGACGTCGCCGAGATGAAGCGGTACAATCCCAATCAGCTCACGCTGATTACCACCGGCAGTCAGGGCGAGCCGATGAGCGCTTTGTACCGAATGGCGTTCGGCGAGCATCCCACGATTTCGCTCGGGTCGAGCGACTTGGTCATTCTATCCGCTTCGGCGATTCCGGGCAATGAAAAGCTCATCACCAAGATCGTCAACGAGCTGACCAAGCGCGGCGTCGAGGTCATCGACGACAGCAACGAGGTTCATGTTTCGGGGCACGCCTGCCGCGAGGAACTGAAAATCATGCACTCGCTGGTGAAAGCCGAGTATTTTATTCCCATTCACGGCGAATACAAACATTTGGCAAAGCACGCTTCGCTCGCGAAAGAGCTGGGGATGGACCCGAGCAGAATATTTATGCCGGAAGCGGGCAAGGTTTTTGAGCTGAGCAAGCGCGGTCTGCGCGTCAACGGAAGCGTGGAAGCCGGTCAGATTATGGTGGACGGCTACGGCGTAGGCGACGTCGGCAGCGTGGTTCTGCGCGACAGAAAACATCTTGCCGAGGACGGCATCATCATTGTCGTCGCGACCATAGACACCGAGAATAAAGAGCTGGTCAGCACGCCGGAAATCGTGTCGCGCGGATTCGTTTACGTCAAAGAGAGCGAGGCTCTGATGGACGAGCTGGAGAAATCGGCCGCGAATATTCTTACTAAATACCTCAACAAGGGCGTCACCGACTTGAATACGCTCAAGAACAAACTCAAAGACGAACTTTCCGCGGTCATCCGCTCGAAGATAAAACGAGATCCGATGATACTGCCGATATTCACAAAAACAATACTGTAAAAAAATAATGCAACGGCTGCCGCGCGTTCTGCAACGCACCCGTTGCATTTTAAAAATATTGAATCAAACAGGATGTTTACTATGAAAAAAGCATTGGTCACCGGCGGGGCGCGCGGTATCGGACGCGCGATCTGCAAAGCCTTCGCCGAAGCGGGTTATTTTGTAATTATCAATTATCATAAAAGCAGAGAAGCCGCCGAGGAGCTTCACAAAGCCCTTCCCCATAGCGCCGTTTTTCAGGCGGATGTGGCGAACAGGGACGAGGTCGCCCGCATGGTCGAAGCGCATCCGGACATCGACGTGCTGGTCAACAACGCCGGGGTTTCGGTTTTCGGCGTTTTTGACGGCGCGCGCGCGGAGGAAGTCAGACGGATGTATGAGGTCAATCTTTTCGGCGCGCTGAACGTTTCGAGAGCGGTGCTGCCCTCCATGCTCCGCAGAAAAAGCGGGGTTATCATCAACGTGTCCTCGATATGGGGCGAAATCGGCGCGTCCTGCGAGGTGGATTATTCGGCTTCCAAGTCGGCTTTAATCGGATTCACCAAGGCGCTCGCCAAGGAAGTAGGCCCCTGCAACATTCGGGTGAATTGCGTATGCCCCGGCATTATTGACACGGACATGAACGCAAGGCTGACCATCGAAGAAGTCGAGAATATCGTGGAATCCATTCCGCTCGAGCGGCTCGGCAAGCCCGAGGACGTCGCAAACGCGGTTCTGTTTTTAGCAAGCGAGAAAGCAGATTATATCAGCGGAGCCGTACTTTCGGTGAACGGCGGTCTGTAGCCCGCCGCCCGAAAGTATTTTGTTTGGAGGTATCTATGCCGAAATCCCAAAATCAAAAACTGAAAATCTTATATGTTCTTGAGGCTTTAAAGAAAACGGACGAGTATAACCCCATATCGGTAGGCGAACTGGTCGATTACCTCGCTTCCAACGGCATCAAAGCCGAAAGAAAGAGCGTCTATGACGATTTGGACGCGCTGGAACGGTTCGGCTACGACATCATCCGCAAAAACGGCAAAAACGGCGGGGTATATCTCGGCGCGCGCGAGTTCGAGCTGCCGGAAATCAAGCTGCTGGTGGACGCGGTGCAGTCCAGCAAATTTATCTCTGAAAGCAAAAGCGGCCGGCTGATTGAGAAGCTCGCGAAGCTCGCGGGCGGCGACCAGACGGCGATTTTAAAACGGCAGGTCACCTACTACGGCAAAGTCAAAACCCGCAACGAGAACGTTTTCATCAGCATCGACAAAATCCATACCGCCATGGCGGAAAACCGCATGATCAGCTTTTTGTATTACGCCTATATCGTCGAGGACGGCAAAATCAAAAAAGTGTGCCGGCACGAGGGAAAAAAGTACTGCGCTTCCCCCTGGACGCTGACCTGGGACAACGAGTTTTACTACATGCTCGCTTACGACGAGTCCAGCGAAATGATCAAGCACTTCCGCGTGGATAAAATGGCGGACATCTCGATTCTGCATAAGGAGCGCAGGGGAAAAGAGGCTTTCGGTTCGAGCGGGATCTCCGGCTACACAAACAGCGTTTTCTCTATGTTCGGCGGGGCGGACGAAAACGTCCGAATCTCCTGCGACAATTCTCTGATCGGCGCGGTCGTGGACAGGTACGGCAGCGATCTCGCCATCCTGAAAGAAAGCGACGAACGCTTTATCTTCACCGCGAAAGTAAAGGTCAGCCCGCAGTTCTTCGCCTGGGTGTTTTCGTTCGGAAAAGGAATGAAAATTCTTTCTCCGGAAAACGTCGTGGAACAAATGAAGGCCTATTTAAAGGAGACGAGTCAAATTTATTTTGATTCTTTTATATTTTAAACATTATTATCACTTTGCGACAATATTTTCTATTATATTTTATTTTTCGACAAAAAACACAAGCAAAAAAGTTGTTTTTTGCCCGATTTTGACGATTTTTGTAAAACATATACAATTGCGTTCTTCTCTTTTCATTGATTAAGCATATAAAATAACCGACAAAATCCGGATGAAACAAAACCTCTGGCTACGCTATAATCAGGGCGTAATCAGAGGTTTCTTTTTGCGCGAAAAGATTCCGCCGTTCATCCGGCTGCGCCGGTTTCGGCCGTGCCGGATGCGGTCCTGCCGATATATCGGCTCTTTGTGGTAAACCGAAACATACGACTTTTAAAAAGGGGAAGTGAAAATGGATTACAGAGAGTTTGCAATCGATTTGCTGAAAAGAAAAAATCAGCTTATTTCTGCGCGGGAGATTACGAAAGAAGAAATAGAAGCGCTTGAAAAAGAAAAGTACTCCTGCAAAACCGCAGCTATGAACGCTGTTCCGGTATCCGGCAGCGGTACCAATAAATACGAGGAACGACTCATTTCCATCATCGCCCAGCTGGACGACGCCCGCTTCCGCCTGCGTGCGATCGAGCGCGAGCTGAAAATGATTGAAAAAGGCATGTCGGGCTTGAGCGATTATTACGTGCAGCTGCTCGAAGGCTTCTTTGTCCACCAGACAAAGGGCGCCGCGGAAAGCCTGATGAGCCGTTTCTACAAGGAAAGAAGCTGCCTGTATGCCGACCGGAACAAGGCGCTGGAAGCGTTCACGCGCTCGGTCTTCGGCGTCGTGCTTATTTAAGGCTTATTACCTTTTTTAGAGCCGGCTCAAAATCGCTTTCTTCCAAACCGAGTTTTTCCATGTATTCGCCGATTCTGAAAAACCTGTCGGGCTCCCCGAAGGGAATCGCCTGATGCTTGTCCGACCCCATGAAGAAGCTGCAGCCCGCCTTCTTCGCGCAGCGGAAGAATCGCGCAAGAAAGCTGTTCTGAAGCGTTTCAAACTGCAGCGCTCCCGCCGACGACATATTCAACTCGAGGAATATGCCGTTCTCCGCGGCGGCGGACAGACATTCGTTCAAATCCGCGTCGGTGATGCGGTCAAAAATCCGTTCGCATTCCGTTTCCTTCTGCCCGACGGGCACCATCGGATGCGCGATGCCGAAGAACAGATCCCGTTTCGCGTGGGTGCAAAGCGCGTAAAAACTCTTTATCAGATACTGCGCGTGTTTTTCGCAGCTTTCCCAGCCCTCGGGCAGAACAAACCCTCGCATGTGGGTATGCGAATGCGGAACAATGACATAGTCCAGCTTCGCCGCGGCTTCTTCGCCGACCGCAAGCACGCCGTTCGCGAACTCGGCTTCGGCGCCGAAAAGAACTTTTATATTAAGGTTTTTTTCCAGCATATCCGCGACAATTTCTTTTCGTTTTTCCAGACGGGAAAAGGGCTGCTTCTGATACCATGCGGACGCGCCGCCGATCGACTCGTCCCACGCGTGGTCGGCAAATCCGATTGCAACAAGCCCGCCTTCCTGCGCCGCTTGGATATAGTCCGCGGGGTTCGCGTTGGTTTTGGACGCGCAGTCGGACAGAAAAGTATGGATATGCAAATCGTATAATCTCATATGTATTGTTCCTTACTGTAAATTCGGGCGGCCGGTTCATCCCGTACCGCCCGTTTTTACGCATTACCGTTAAGATTAAGTATTGGCATCCTCTTCGTTCGAGAATCTCCAGGTGTTAAACGAAACGCCGTTGATAACGATTTTATCGCCTTTTTCCTGGTGCGTATATTCCAGAACGCCGCCGGTATAAAGCAAAGCCCGAATCTTTCCGTTTTCAATTTGGTATTCAAAGAAGGTCTCCAGCAAACAGGTGTCTTGGTTTAAAAATGTAACATAGCTGCCGATTTCATCATTTTTAATCCTCAGATTGTTGTCTACTATCTCATAGGTATAACCGCCGACGTCGTCGATCGTCAGGCTTGTGCCGCTCTGCTTATACGTGCCGCTCAGTTCCGTGCCGTCGTACAGCTGCGCGGTATATTGCCCGTCCGCGTATTCAACGTTAAACAAGATCGGACAGATCCAGCCGACGCCGCTGTCATAGAGGTAGGCCGCCAACTCCTCGTTGTCGGTGTAAATATATACGCCGGAATCATACAAATCTCCGGGAAAATTGTCCGTGTCCGGCATGAAAAGGTTTTGCAGAAACGCGCCGATGCCGGGATACGCCTTCATGAGATTTACCAACAGCGGTTCGAGATTGAAGCTTTCGTCAATCACCTGAACCTCGTCGTCCGTAGGAACTTCCAGCGCGGCATACGGAATCAGGTATCTGCCGCCGCTGATGGTAAAGTCGGCTTCATACCCCATAAAGCTGAAACTGACGTTGACAGAAAATTTGTTCTCGGTATCCGATACCTTCTCGTATTTGATATTAACATTTAACGGAAGGGTGACCTTCATGCCGCTCTGTTCCGTCGTCAGTTCTATCTTCGCGTCAACAGCGACCTTGTTGTCGGTTTTCTGTCCGCTGAAATTGACGCTGACCGTAAGGTTTTTCAAAGAAATCTGGCCGAATAAATCGTCGCCGGCGGATTTGCTGATATCGCCCGTATCTTTTGATTCGTCTGAATCTGCAGACGAATCAAACGTTACGACGAGCTGGCCGTCGCAGCTTCCCTTGTCGTTCGGCTTCTGCTGGTAGCTGATTTCGAAGTGGGTTTTCTCTTCGCTCTTTGCGTAGCACTTTACGAAGTGCGCGCCGTCTTTGACGGTCGTGGTCAGCGCAAACTCGTACTTCTTGCCGCCCTCGATGCCGGTAAACGTGATGCTTCTGAGCACGCCGTTTTCGCTGATGACGGAAACCGTAAGGTTGTCGCTGTCTTTTGAGGCGACAATTGCCTCCAGCAAAGGCTTGGAGACAGAGTCTATCCAGTCTGACAAAGAACCCGCGTTATCACCGACGATGTTGGTAAAATCCAGGATTTTGATCAGCTGTTCAAGCTGCGCGTCTGTCTTTGCCTTTTCGAGCACCTTGACGAACGCTTCGCCAAACTGTTTTAAAGTCGCTTTAAACGTAACCGTCTCGCCGTCAAACTCAACGCCCTCTACGGTAACCTTTCCGGACTCTGCGGTGAACAAATCGTCGCTGAGGTTGTCCATAAAGTAATCGAAATATTCGTTCAGCTTGACGGACTCGTCGACCGCGCTGTTGTCCTCCTGCGGCAGCAGGTACTTTAATGTTTTTTCGGTTACTTTATTGATGTTTACATACATCGCGGCGGGGGTTAGAATCTGTTCGAAGCGGACCGTCTCGCCGTTCAGGATCAGCTTTCCGAGCGTTCTTAAAATCTTATTCTGCGCGTCGTTATAAGCCTCGCCTGAAATTGAGAACGGGTCGGTTATGTACGAATCCTCTCCGAGTTTGAGCTTATTGAGCTTATATGAAAACGAGTTGACCTCCATTTTGCCGTCCTCAGGCGGCGCCATGTCCGTGTCAAACCCAAACGCTTTCGACAGCTCGTCAAAATATGCCTTAAAACACTTGGATGACTCTAAAAACTTTTCTTTTGGCGTCAGAACGATTTCTTCTTTCCCGCTCACTTCGGTTTTTGTCTCTGTCCAGCAGGAAGAAAGCAAAAGAACCGAAAAGAGCATGGCCGCCGTTAACAGGTATGAAACAATTCTTTTTGCCATTTTTGATCCTTTCTTCGGGTCAACCCGATGTTCTGTGTTTGATATATTTCATCTCTTTACGTTCACGGCTTTTCCGCCGTTCATGCCGTCAAGCATAGCCGGTTCGGGCGCTTCCCTTTTATGTATTTGCATTTTCCTTTTTATGCGCCTCTTTTTTCATTTTGCGTTCTCGCAAGAAACAGAACAGTATGCATAACGCAATCGCTGTTGCCGAACCGGAGAGGTCGAGAAACACGTCGCTGACCTGACCCGACCTGCCGCTGCGAAAGGTTTGTATGTACTCGTCGCACGCCGCGATCAGCAGGCAGAAGCTGACGCTGAAATAGACCTGCGCGTACCTGCAAATTCTTATGCGCCGAAGCGTCATAAAGGTTAGCGCGCCCAACAGCGCAAATTCCAGAAAATGCGCGCTCTTTCGTACAATATGGGATAATAATACCACGTCGGTGATGCGAATGTTAAAGAATTCGGCGGCTTTGACGACGGCCTGAACAATCTTTCCGCTTTGTCTGCCGGATTCTTCGCCGTCGCTCAACGAGTTGCCGAATATAAAAGCAACGCACACCAGCGTAAGAAAAAGGTAGATGTAAAATACGTTTTTTTGCCGTCGATTAGAACTGTTTGTCAAACCACGCAAACCTCGCCCCCTCTATCTGCCCTTTTTGCTTTTTAATGACAGGATTTCTTCATTGGTCAAATATCTCCATTTTCCGACTGCAAGCTTGCCCAAGAATACCCCGCCGACGGCAACCCGTTTCAACTGCATGACGGAAAGCCCGCACTGCTCGCACATACGCCGTATCTGGCGGTTCTTCCCCTCGGTCAAAACAAACTGCAGCTTGCTCGCGTTTTCGTTCCGCTCCAGAATATCCACGCCGACGGGCGCGATGTCCTCGTCGTCCAGTTTCCGCATGGAACGCAGCGCGTCGATCGTGCTGTTTTCCACTCTGCCGCGCACGACGACGCGGTATATCTTCTTGATGTTTCCGCTCGGATGCATCAGCATATTGGCAAACTCGCCGTCGTTGGTGCAGATAAGCAGCCCCTCGCTGTCCTTATCCAGCCTGCCGACGGGAAAAACCCGCACGCCCACGTCCGCGACAAGCTCGCCGATATTCTTCCGCCCCAGTTCGTCGCTCATCGTGGTAACATATCCCGCCGGCTTGTTTAGGCAGATATAAACCTTTCTCTTTACCGGTTTTATGATCCGCCCCTTATAGGTCACAACGTCGGCATCGGGGTTTACCCTGTCTCCGATTTTCGCGGTTACGCCGTTGATTTCGAAATGTCCCTGTTCAATTTCTCTTTCTGCGGCGCGGCGCGACATCAACCCGCAGTCGGATACAAACTTCTGCAGTTTTTCGTCCATGTTTTTTCCGTTACGTCCTTAAATTAAAATATCTACTTCGCGCCGAATATTTTTTCAAACAAAGTCAGTTTTTTGTATTCGACGTCTTCGGTCGCTTTGAGCGGCAGCCTGTAAAACAGCTTTCCGCCGCCGTCGTAAAACTCGGCGTAGCCGACAATGTCGCCTTTTTTTACCGGCGCGTATAAAAACCGCGGAATAACCAGCCTGCTGGTATAAGCGAATCCTTTCCGCAGTACCGCCGACGCTTCCGAATCGTTCTCGGCTTTTACAAACGCGGCACGCCCGCCGGTGACCGGCACCGATACTTTCAGCGCGCCTTTTTCCGCGAGTACGACGCGCTCGAGCTGATGAAAGCCGTAGTCCAGCATCGCTCTGTGCGAATTCCAGTCGTTCGGGTCGTTCAGCGTGACGGCAATCAGCCGGACGCCGTTCCGCTCGGCGGCGGACACCAAGCATCTGCCGGTCTCGTCCGTAAAGCCGGTCTTGACGCCGATACAGCCCTCATAGCTGTGCAGCAGCCGGTTCTGGTTGGTCAAAACCCTTCCTCTGGGCACGTTGTTGTATGGGATATACGCTTTTTTGGTGGAAACAATCTTTCGGAACGTATCGTTTTTGAGCGCTTCGGCGGTAATGCGCGCCAGCGAATACGCGGTGGTGTAATGGTTTTCGTCGTATAAACCGTGCGGATTGACAAAATGCGTATCCGTAATCCCCATCTCCGCCGCGGTCTGGTTCATCTTCTGAACAAACTTCTCTACGCTGCCCGAGCAGGCAATCGCCAGCGCCACCGCGCAGTCGTTGCCCGACCTTAACATCAGTCCGTATAAAAGCTCTTCGATGGTGAGCTGCTCGCCCTCCACCAGATATATCGAGGAGCCCTCGATGCCCGTCGCTTCTTTCGGAATGGTGAATACCGTATCCAGCGGCATGGAGTTGATCGCCACAAGCGCGGTCATAATCTTGGTCGTGCTTGCCATGCCGGCTCTTTCCTTTTCCCGGTTGCCGAAGAGAATCTGCCCGCTGTCCGCCTCTATCAAAACGCTCCTGACCGCGGTCACATACGGCTTGGCGCCGTCGTCGTTGACCGTCAGAAGGCCGGTTTCTTCCCGGCCGAACGTGTTTTCCGCGCGGACGTCCCCGTCAAACAGCGGGATAAAACCAAACGCGGCCGCAAGAAGCAGCAGGACCGAAGCGCATATAAGAATACGTTTTTTCTTTCTCATTGAATAGAACACCCCACGGATATGTATATTGCATAAACGCGGAGTGTATTCGGGTTTTCCGGCAAAACCGCCGGGCTTTATTCTATTTCTCTATTCTTCTCGGCTTTTTCGTCAAAAGCCTTTTCGACAGCTTCCTCAACCGCCTCTTCGAGCGGCTTCTCTTCTTTTTTCTTAGAGAACAATTCCTTCAAACGCATAGCGAGGGAAGGAGCTTTGTCGACGATGGAGTTAACGGCGTTCAAAACCTTGTTTACCGGATCTGCGCTCTCAAAGCTCGCGTCGTGTTTAAGGTCGAGCATCCGGACGCCGTTCTTGTCGATTACCAAAAAGCCGAGCGGCGTAACCGCAACGCCGGCGCCGTTTCCGCCCGCAAAGTGCGGCGGTTTGCCGGTCTCACCTTCTTTGCCGTCCTTGTTCTTTCCGCCGTATTCCGCGCCACCCGAGGCAAAGCCGACGCTAACCTTTGAAAAAGGAATCACAATCACACCGTCCGGAAGGTGAATAGGCTCGCCCACGACGGTATTGACGTCGGCGACGTTGCCTATTTTCGAGAGCGAGGCATCAATGATTTGTTTGAGCGGCATTTCGTTGTTCATTCTCTTTCGCAAACTCCTTTTTTAGACTAAAATACTGCAGTAAACCTTTAGAAGCGGTGATTCCTAACGAGAACATCTGCCAGACGCGCATGGACAACGCGATGCGGATATAAATCTCCGGTTCTTCCGCAAGGAAATCGGCTTTTACTTCCGTATAAATCCTGTTTTTTTGATGCGTCCGCCTTTTGAGCCGGTCGATCATGACGCTGATGCTGCCGAGAATTCCGCTGACCGCGCCGTAAAGAATCCCGGTTTTCGCGGGGTCGTCCGTGGCTACCAGAACCTTGACGCGGTATTCCTCCAGCTTTAAATATCTTCCGCTTTTCTCAATCAGCTCCGCGACGATGTCTTTGACCAATAAAAGCGTCTCTTTCAGCGGCGGTTTGGCTGTGGGCAGTTTTTGCCTGATATGCCCCGGTTTTTTCGGTTTTTTTTGCTTTTTCTCTTTCTTTTTTACTTCTTCCGGCTCGAGCGGATATAGCGTAAACGTCAGAAAAAGCACTTTGAGCTTTACCTGCAAATCGTTCACATAGGAAACCGAAAACGTCAGTTTTGCAATCAAAAACAGCAGGAACAGTATCAGCAAGCCGCAGATTATGTAAGCCGCAATCATTTCTACCGTCCCTTCGCTTTTGATTCTCGAAAACCGCAGTTCTTTTTTAGTTTATTTTTATTATTGCCAGCATCTTCCGCTTATAAACTGTCGGCCGCTTCCCTGCTTTCCAGTTCGTCGATGTTCAAAGCAATTTGGGGGTCTTCCGGTTCGGAAGCCGTGTCGGCGCCCGATTCGGGCGTTGGTTCGGGAAGCGCCTCTGGCAGATCGTTCAGGCTCTCCAGCCCGAAACAGCGCAGAAAATTGTCCGTCGTCGCGTACAAAGTCGGTCTGCCCGGCGCGTCCAGCGTGCCGCACTCCGCGATCAGCCCCTTGTCCACCAAACTGTTGACAATGTAAGACGAATCCACGCCGCGCACCATTTCGATAAATGAGCGCGTGACCGGCTGATTGTAGGCGACAATCGCGAGCACTTCCAGCGACGCTTTGGAAAGCGGCGGCACCTTGCGCATCTGCAAAGCCTTGCGGACCGGGTCCGCGAAAGCGGGCTTGGTGCACAGCTGGTACGCGTTCTCGATGGCAATCAAAGAGATGCCGCTGTCCTCGCGGTCGTATCTTTCGCGCAGCGCCGCGCACACTTCGTTTAGTTCTTCTGCCGTAATATTCAGTATTTCCTTCAGTTTATCCTGTTCGACCGGACTGCCGCAGGCAAACAGGATGGCCTCGGCAGCGGCTATGATTTCTTTATTGATCATGAACCGTTTCCGTTTTTCTATTTTTAATCAGTATCAGGTAGAGCTTGTCCTTTTCCCGCATAACGCCGACGCGGCCCTTGCTGACCGTCTCCAATACGGCGAGGAAAACGGCGATCAGCTCGCTTCTGCTTCTGACGCCTTCAAAAACATCTTCAAAAAGATATTTTTCCTTCCTGGCCAGCTTTCTTAAGACCGAAATGACCTTCTCGCCGACCGTATAATACCGCTCGTTCTCGATTTTCGTAAACAGTTTTTCCGCGCTCTTCGGCGGTTTCGCCGCGCTGCGTTCAATCATGTTTAAAAACGCTTCCTGCAGAAGCGAAACCGCGTGCAGTCTGAAATATACCCCGTCGATTTTGTCGGGTTCTTTTGTGAACCGGTCGTAGTACAGCTCGCTCTGTCTTTTTAAGAAAGCGGCCGCCTGCAACGCCCGCTGATGCTCCAGCAAAGCGTCCACCAGCGGCTGGCGCGGGTCCTCCTCGCCCTCCTGTTTCGGGAGCAGCATCTTGGACTTTATCAGCATCAGTTCCGCCGCCATCGCGATAAAGTCGCTCGTGACTTCCATGTTCAGCTCTTTCATGCTGTCGATGTAAGCCATGTACTGCTCGGCGATCTCGGCGATCGGGATATCGAAAATATTGATCTTGTGCTTGGAAATCAGCGCAAGAAGCAGGTCAAGCGGCCCCTCGTACTGTTCGATTTTCAGCTTGAGCGTTTCCATCGTGCGCTATACTTAAAAAATCAGATCCGCGAGCTTGGAGAACAGGGTAAAAATACCCTCCCGCGCGTAGGTGATCGGCAGCCAAATATAATTGCTGATTTTTCTTAACGGATAAGGCAGCCAGGACAGGATGACAATGCCCAAAAAGACGTACGGCGCGTAATACTCGAGTCTGAGGTATCTTGCCGAAAGCGCAGGGGGCAGGATGGTGGATAACACCTTCGAACCGTCCAGCGGCGGCAAAGGAATCAGATTAAACACTGCAAGACCAATGTTTAATATCGCAAAAATATAAAAGAAATTCATTACCAGCGACTGTGTGTTCACCGGAAGAAAAGTGAGCTTTGCGCTTCCGTAAAGAAGCAGCACGCCCAACAGACCCAAAAGCAGGTTCACAACAATGCCGGCGATGGATACGATAAACAAATCGCGGCGCGGCTTCCGAAAATTGCGCGGATTTATGGGGACCGGTCTGGCCCATCCGAAACCGACAAAGAGTATCAAAATCGTTCCAAGCGGATCGAGGTGGGCCAACGGGTTTAAAGTCAATCTTCCGAATGCTCTTGCGGTGCCGTCGCCGCATTTATAGGCGGCATAAGCGTGCGCTACCTCGTGAAGGCTCACAGAGATAAGCATGACCGGAACGAACAGCAAAAGAAGGATTAACGATTCCTTGCTGAAATTTCCATATGCGTCAAAAAGCATTCTAATCATAATAAATTCCTTTGCAAATTATTGCTTCAGTCTTACCATGGATTTCTCCCAGAAATCAGGCGGATTGAGTCCCATTAAGGTCACTGCGGTCGCCGCGAAGTTCGCGAGTCCGTAATTTCCGTCGATAAACTCATATTTATCCGAATAGTAGTTATCATAGAAAATGCAGGGTACGGGATTGAGCGTATGGCTGGTCTTGGGCTTGGGATTGCCGTTCGCGTCGAGCGTAGGTTTGCCGGTTTTCTTGTTCACCTCGTACATCTCGTCGGCGTTGCCGTGGTCCGCCGTAATAATCGCGATGCCCTTTGCCTTGTCAACCGCCTCAAGGATTCTCTTGATGCACAAATCCAGCGCTTCCATCGCGATTTTGGTCGCAAAGAAGTTGCCGGTGTGTCCGACCATGTCGCCGTTCGGGAAATTCAGGCGTATAAAATCAAACTTTCCGCTCTCGATCTTCTCGATGACTTTATCGGCAATCAGCGCGCACTGCATCCACGGACGCTGCTCGAACGGCACGATGTCGGAGGGAATCTCGATATACTCCTCCAATTCTTCCGAGAACTTGCCGCTGCGGTTGCCGTTCCAGAAATAGGTGACGTGACCGTACTTCTGCGTTTCGCTGATCGCGCACTGGTAATAGCCGTGCTTGACGAGGAACTCGCCCATGGTGCCGGTGATTTCAGGCGGAGAAACAAGGTACTTCGCGGGGATATGCGTGTCTCCGTCATACTCCAGCATGCCGGCGTACACAACCTTCGGCCATCTGACGCGGTCGAACTTGTCGAAATCCTTCTGCTCGAACGCCTTGGAAATCTCAATCGCTCTGTCGCCTCTGAAATTGAAGAACACGACGCTGTCGCCGTCGTTAATGGTTCCGACCGGCTTGCCGTTCTCGGCGATGACAAAGGCCGGAAGGTCCTGGTCGATCTTGCCGGTCTCCGCGCGGTAGGTCTCAATCGCTTCTTTCGCGGAAGCGAACTGCCTGCCCTCGCCGAGGACGTGGGTGCGCCAGCCCTTCTCGACCATGCCCCAGTTCGCCTCGTAGCGGTCCATGGTAATCACCATTCTGCCGCCGCCCGAAGCGATTTTCGCGTCAAAGCCCGCGTCGTTCAGACCGGAAAGGAACGCCTCAAACGGTTCGACATACTCGAGCGCGCTGGTCTCGCCGACGTCTCTGCCATCCAGAAGGATATGAATCCTTACCTTTTTGACGCCCTCCTGTTTCGCTCTTACGATCAGCGCTTTTAAGTGATCTATATGCGAATGCACGTTTCCGTCCGAAAACAGTCCGATAAAATGGAAAACGCCGTTTTCCCTGCAGTTGGAAATCAGCTCTTTCCACACGCTCGTATTAAAGATTTTTCCGCTCTCAATCGCGCTGGTTACCAGCTTTGCGCCCTGCGCGTAAATTTGCCCCGCGCCGAGCGCGTTGTGGCCGACCTCGGAGTTGCCCATGTCCTCGTCGCTCGGGAGTCCGACGGCGGTTCCGTGCGCTTTTAGCAGAAAGCATTTATAGTTTTTTACAAGCATATCCAGCGTCGGCGTGGAAGCCGCTTTGACCGCGTTCCCTTCCGCATTGTCGGAGAATCCGACACCGTCCATAATGATGGTTACGATCGGGCGTTTTGCGCCGCTGTTTTCCTGACCTTCAAAAATTCCTTTGGATTTCATCATTTTGCAGCTTTAGTCCTTCCTGTATTCTAAAAACCAGAATAATTTTAAATATTTTTGCTTATTGTATTATACAGCATAACCGTAATTTTATCAATAGTGAATTTTATAAAATGTTTGACAAAGGCAACTTCCCTTGTTATAATATATTGATATATTATGAGTATTTATACAAGAAAAAACAGCCGCAATCAGCGGCGGAAACGGATTTCGTATGACACGTAGAGAAGCGAGGGAAAAGGCTCTCTGTCTGATATATGAGTACGGCTTCAACGCCGAAAAAACCCCCGAAGAGATCATTGAAAACGCGATAAACGAGCGCGAGGAGAACTTGAGCGGGTTTGCAAAGGAGCTTTTTCTCGGGGTGTGCTCCCATCTTGCGGAGCTGGATGAAAAAATAGCCGCGGCCGCGGAGAACTGGCGGATTGAACGCATCGGCAAGGTCACGCTTGCCGTGCTGCGGCTTGGCGCGTATGAACTGCTCTATAAGCCGGAAATCGGCATGGAAATATCCATTAACGAGGCGCTGGAGCTGACCAAAAAGTACGACGAGGAAAAAGCGGTCGGCTTTGTAAACGGCATACTCGGAAAGATTGCGAACGCATGAACGAACAAAGAAGCTTGACGGTATCTCAGGTCAACAACTTCATAAAGGATTACCTTGACAATCTCCCCAAGCTCAGGAACCTCTATGTCCGGGGCGAGCTGTCGAACCTGAAGATTTACCCGGGTTCGGGGCATATCTACTGCACGCTCAAGGACGAGGAATCCTGTCTGAAAGCGGTGATGTTCGGCGGCGCGACCAAGCTCAAATTCCGCCTGGCGGACGGCATGCGCGTCATCTGCCGCGGACGCATCTCGGTTTTTCTCCGCGACGGCGTCTACCAGCTCTACATCGACAGCATGGAGCCGGACGGAATCGGTTCTTTGTACATCGCGTTCGAACAGCTGAAAGCCAAGCTCGAAGCGGAGGGGCTTTTCGCGCCCGAGCACAAAAAGCCGCTGCCTAAAATTCCGTTTCGGATCGGCATCATCACCGCTCCGACCGGCGCCGCGGTGCGGGACATGATCAACGTCACCGGCAGGCGTTTCCCGGCGGCGAAGATTATCATTTACCCTTCGCTCGTGCAGGGCGCCGAAGCGCCCGCCCAGCTGATCAAAGCACTCAAATACATGGACGAGCGCAAACTTGCCGACGTCATCATCATCGGCAGGGGCGGCGGTTCGATCGAGGACCTGTGGGCCTTCAACAACGAATCTCTTGCAAGAGCGATTTTCGCCTGCGAAACGCCGGTTATCTCGGCGGTCGGGCACGAGATTGACTTTACCATCGCGGACTTCGTCGCGGACAGACGCGCGCCGACGCCGTCTGCCGCCGCGGAAATCGCGGTCCCCGACGCGAACGAGCTGAAAATAAAGTTCGAGAACGTGCAGGCAAGGCTAAGCTCCCTTTTAAAAAGGCAGATTGAGAACCTGCGCAGGCAGTTAAAGCTGCTCGCGGACCGGCCGGTTCTGCAGAACCCGCTCGCGTCCTTTGACGACAAGCGGATGAACCTCGCAAGGCTGGAGGAAAAACTGTACGGCGTCTTTGATTTTCCGGCAATGCGGAAGAACGTAAACGACCTTGCGGACCGCTTATCCCGCATTGAGAACATAATCCTCGAGCGCGCTTCGCAAAAGCTGAAACTGCAAAGCGAGAAGCTGCTGAGCCTGAACCCGTTGAGCGTGCTGGAAAGGGGTTATTCGGCGGCGTTCCGGCTGGACGGAACGGTTATTAAAAACGCGTCCGACGTGGCGGCGGGAGAACGCTTCGACCTTCGCTTCCGCGACGGCGTCGTTCGGGCGCAAACCGTAGATAAATTCGAGATAAATGTAAATTCGTAAATAACAGCGTTTGGAGAATGAATATGGATAACGAAAAGAAAGCCGAAGTTCTTACCTTTGAGGAAGCGCTTGCAAGGCTTGAGAAAATCGTGCGTTCGCTGGAGGAAGGCAACGTTCCGCTCGACAATTCGCTCGCGCTTTTTGAAGAGGGAACCAAGCTGGTGCGCTTCTGCAGCGAAAAAATCGACGCCGCGGAGCAGAAGGTAAAAATTCTGACCGAGAAAAACGGCGAAATGGTCGAGGAGGATTTTAATCCTCAAATGCGCGCCTGATTTCGCAGGCGCCGCGTCCTAAAAACTTTACAGAAAGGCTATCATTCGTATATGACGCTCAAGGAAGCCATGAAGCAGGCAGCCGACCAAACCGGCGCGCTGCTGGACAGGCTCTTAACGCCCAAACAGGGCATTTATCACGCCAAGCTGTACGAAGCGATGCATTATTCCGCGCTCGCCGGCGGCAAAAGAATCCGCCCGTATCTTGTAACGGAATTTTGCGTTTTGAACGGCGGAAAAGCGGAATACGCGCTTTGGTACGCGGCTGCTGTTGAGATGCTGCACACCATGTCGTTAATCCACGACGACCTGCCGGCGATCGACAACGACGTTTTGCGGCGCGGAAAACCGACCAACCATGTGGTGTTCGGCGAAGCGACCGCGATTCTTGCCGGTGATGCTTTGCTTTGCGAGGCGTTCTCGGCCGCCGCGAACAACCCGAACTGCAGCGACGCGCAAAACCTGAAAGCCGTCAAAGCGCTCGCTTTTTACGGCGGGACGGACGGCATGATGGGCGGTCAGCAGATTGACATCCAAAGCGAAAAGGCCGCCGTTCCCCGCGAAGTGCTGGACGACCTGGTGCTGAAAAAAACCGCCGCTTTAATCTCCTGTTCCTGCGTTTTAGGCTGCGTCGCCGCCGGCGCGGACGAGGAAAGCGTTCAAAAAGCGGTTGATTTCGGCAGGTATTTGGGCGTAGCGTTCCAAATCAAGGACGACATCCTGGATTGCGAGAGCGACGCGGAAACGCTCGGCAAAAGCGTCGGAAAAGACGCATCGAGCGGAAAATCCACTTACGTTTCCCTGCTCGGCATGGAAAAAGCAAAAGCGCTCACTTCCGAACTGACCGAAAAAGCGAAATGCGTTCTGGACGGTTTTCGCAATCCGGAACCCGCCGAACGTCTGAAAGAACTGTGCGATATACTGTTAGCAAGAAGTTCCTGATTATGTATTTTTATACATTCATGCAAATACATTTGATTTTTTGAAAAATTTATGATAATATAAAGTCAATCATTTCAGATGGCGCAGTATCCTAGTTAACTCATCGTTGTCGAAAGCGTGCCTAAAAATACGCGTAAAGGCAAATCGATGAAGCTTCTTGTGCTTGCTTTATACGCCCAGTATAGGGTGGGTGCTGGAAGAATGGGATTGTGGGCTGCCCGCAATGGCATGCGGTGTCGGACCCACTCTCCTCTTGAGGCCTTATTCTCGTGGTTGAGTGGCTGACGCGGCAGATTTCGCCGCTCACATCGGCTACGGTTTAAGGATTAAACCTATCGCGCGGTACGATACATCGTGCTGTGGATAGTTGTAGCCTGCCTTGAGTGGTTATGGCGGATAGAGGTCATACCGGCTGAGCGTAGCTAACTCATCCGGGAATATCTCCTCTTGAAATCATAACTGCAAAAGAGGACTAGACAACGTTAAAAGAGTTATTGAGGAAAACTCCTAGGCTGAGATCCCAGGCACAATACGGATTGCAGTGCGGACTGAAAGGCAATCAAGTCACGGATATGGTAACATACCGTCTGCGGCTTTAAAGGGAAACCGCTCCATTGGCGACAAGGAGTAGCTGCTGGGGAAAACCTACTTGACCGTAAGCCGCAAAGTTTACGTGTTGTGTCGCCATCTGAATTTTGAAAATGAATAAAAAACAGCGTTTTTTATTCGTTTTCAAAAGAAGCATTATAGACTTAAAAAGATAAAAGGATTACTATGGACAAAACAGACCCACCTCGAAGTAAAACCTTTGAATCGAACAACAACCACAAAGGAAAAAACGGAAACAGAAAAGAATATTTAAGAAAAAAGGCACAGAAACGCTGGATTATCACAGCGTTTGCTTTGTCTTTCTGCATAACGGCTGTACTTTCGCTCGGCTCCGACGTCGTTGTTTCAACTTTGGACATGGCAATCGCGATACCGGTATTGCTGTTTTTTATATTTACGGGCATCATTTTCGACGCGGTCGGGCTTGCGGTCGCCGTGGCGGACATCAAGCCTTTCAACTCCATGGCAGCCCGCCGTATGGTAACCGGTAAAAAAGCCGTTTGGCTGATATCAAACGCCGAGAAGGTTGGCTCTTTCTGCAACGACCTTGTCGGAGATATCTGCGGCGTTATGAGCGGCGCGACCGGCACTGCGATTGCGGCACGGCTTTTTGACGGAATGGCAAGCGAAGTCTGGCTGACCTTGATGATGACTTCGCTGATTTCAGCAATGATGGTCGGATTCAAAGCCATCGGCAAGCTGATCGCTGTGAAACACAGCGAGAAAATCGTGCTTTACACCGCGAAAGTAATGTGCGGATTTAAAAAATAGTTAGGATGACAAGTATTTGATACTGGAAAATATTCGTTCTCCACAGGATATAAAAAATCTTACACAGCCTGAAGTTGATATTTTAATCGGCGAGCTCAGGGATACCGTTATTCGAACCGTCGCCAGGACGGGCGGTCATCTCGCATCCAATCTGGGCGTTGTGGAGCTGACAGTCGCTCTGCACCGCGTTTTTAACTCGCCTGACGACAAAATCATATGGGACGTCGGTCATCAAAGCTACATACACAAGCTCCTGACCGGCAGAAAAGACCGTTTCGACACCCTCCGTCAGTACGGAGGGCTTTCGGGTTTTACCAAGCGCGACGAGAGCGAGCACGACCCGTTCGGCTCCGGACACAGTTCCACCTCGATTTCCGCGGCCGTCGGCATCGCGGCGGCGAACAAGCTCGCCGGAAAGAACGACTACACCATCGCGGTCGTGGGCGACGGAGCGTTCACCGGCGGCATGATTTACGAGGCGCTGAACAACTGCGCCGACAAGGACCATCTCATTATCATTCTGAACGACAACGAAATGTCGATATCGCCGAACGTGGGCGGCATCAGCCGCTACTTCAGGCGTTTCCGCATTTCTCCGCGGTATTTCAAGCTCAAGCACTTTATCAAGCGCTTTTTCTCCGCCACTCCCTTGATTGGGGAAGGCCTTGTCAAAATTACGCGAAAAGCGAAGAACCGCATCAAACGGCTGCTGGTCAGCGAGAACTTCTTTGAGGTCATGGGGCTGAACTATTACGGCCCGGTGGACGGCAACAACGAGCGGCAAATCGAGCTGGTTCTCAACGAAGCGAAACGGGAAAACAAATGCAGCGTGGTTCACATCTGCACCAAAAAGGGAAAAGGCTATTCCTTTGCCGAGGAAAAGCCGGACCTGTACCATTCGGTCGGCGGCTTTGACATCGAAACCGGCGAGATAAAGAATGGGCATACGAAAACCTTTTCCGAGTATTTCGGCGAAATTATGGTTAAAGCCGGAAAACGGGACGAGGATATCTGCGCCATCACCGCCGCCATGTGCGCCGGAACCGGCCTGAGCGGTTTCGCGCAGCATTTCCCGGACCGCTTTTTCGACGTCGGCATCGCGGAGGAGCACGCGCTGACCTTCGCTGCCGGGCTTGCCTCGCAGGGGAAAAAGCCGGTGTTCGCGGTTTACTCCACCTTCTTTCAGCGCGCGTACGACCAGCTGGTGCACGACGCCGCATTGCAGAAACTGCCCGTGATTCTCGCATTGAGCCACGCGGGGCTGGTTCCGAACGACGGCCCGACGCACCACGGCATTTTTGACGTGGCGATTGTAAACAGCACGCCGGAGACCGAGATTTACGCGCCCGAGTGCTTCGCGGATATGGACTATGCCTTTGAACAGGCATTCAAAGCAGCCCGCCCGGTCATCGTGCGATACCCCAAGAATTCGCCGGAAGAATACGACCGAAGCATATTTAAGCCCGCGGACGGCATGTATCTCTGCGATTTCGGCGCGCGGCCCGAAGTTTCGATCATCACGTACGGAAAAATAACCAAAAACGCGCTGCTCGCGGCGGCGGAGCTGTATCAAAAAGGCATACAGACAAGGGTTATCAAACTTGTAAAAATAAAGCCGATAGAATTTGAAAAATTAAACGAGCTTACCGGAAACACCGGATATATTTATCTTTTGGAAGAGGGCATCAAGTCCGGCGGCGTTTCGGAAAGCGTAATTTCCGCGTTCGCCGAACAGGGCTATCTGTTCAATCGAAAAGTAAAAATCAGAGCGATCGAGGATCAGTTCGTCGCGCACGGAAACGGCGAGCTTTTATATCGGGATTTAGGCTTCCTGCCCGAGCAAATTGCGGCGGAGATTGAATTGTTCTTGCAAAATGAAAATCCGTCTTGACACGCTTCTGTACCAAAAAGGTTATTTTGAGAGCCGCAGCAAAGCGGCCGCCGCGATTGCGGAAGGACGCGTAAGTGTAAACGGCGTAATTGTCCAAAAAGCCGCCTTCCCCGCCGACGAGGACGCGGAGATTGCGGTTCTAAAAGGCGGCGCCTTCGTCTCCAGAGCCTACCGCAAGCTCAACGCCGCGCTGGACGGGTTCGGCGTGAACCCTGCCGGCGAAACGGCGGTGGACATCGGCGCGTCGACCGGCGGTTTTACGCAGTGCCTTTTGGAGCGCGGCGCTAAAAAGGTGTACGCGGTCGACGTCGGAAGCGGTCAGCTGCACCCGAGCCTGAAAAACGATCCGCGCGTCGTCAATATGGAAAACACAAACGCCCGAACGCTGACGAAAAAGGATTTTCAAGAAGAAATCACCCTTGCGGTCATGGACGTTTCGTTCATCTCGCAGAGCAAAATATACCCCGCCGTTTCCGATATTCTGGCAGACGGCGGAAAGCTGATTTCGCTGATAAAACCCCAGTTTGAAGCGGGCAGAGAATATATCGGGAAAAACGGAATCGTCAAGGACAAAAGCGGAAAGCTGATAGAAAAGATAATGGAAAACCTGACAAAAAGCGCCGCAGACTGCGGGCTCTTTAGAAAATCGTTTATGCCCTCTCCGATCACCGGAGCGGACGGAAACCAAGAATATCTCGCCTTATTTATAAAGGAGCGGAATCAGTGAAAAAACAAATCGAACACGCGCTTTTATACCCGAATATCCACAGGGAATTCTGCTCTGATTTTGTCGCGACGGTTACGCAGAAACTGCACAGCCTCGGCATCAAGACCATCCTGGCCGAGGAGAAGCGTCAACATATATCGACCAAAGCGGATGTGTACCTCCCCGAAAAGGAAGCGTTCGCCGCCTGCGACATCTGCATCGTGCTCGGCGGCGACGGAACCATGCTTTCCGCCGCGCATATCGCCTGCAGCACGGACACCCCGCTTTTGGGCATCAATTTAGGAACGCTCGGCTACATGAGCGAGCTTGAGCTGGAGGAACTGGACCTGCTGGACAAGCTGAAAACCGGCTTTGAATACGCCGACAGGATGATGATTGACATTACCTGCACGCGTAATGGGGCGGAACTGGAAACCTTTACCGCGCTCAACGAAGCGATTATCACCCGCGGCGCGATCGCGAGCATGCTGGGGCTGACGCTTATCTGCGACGGGTCGAAGGTCAACCGCTACCGCGCGGACGGGCTGATTATCGCGACGCCCACCGGCTCGAGCGCATACTCGATGTCCGCGGGCGGACCGATCATCGACACCAAGCTGGACGCGTTCTGCGTCTGCCCGATCTGCTCCTACTCGCTCGCCGGTTCCAGAGCGCTGATATTCGCTCCCCATTCGGTAATTGAGATTGAACCTTATTCGGAAAAAGGCGGCGACATTGTTATGACCGCCGACGGCAGGTATTCGATGCCGCTTAAGGACTATGACCGGGTTGTCATCCGGAAAAGCCGGAAAAAAACCCGCTTTATCAAACTGAAAAAAGACGCGTTCTATGACGTATTGAACCGCAAATTGGGTTAAACTATATAAGCAGACAAGAAAGGTCGTGATATAAGCGTGAAAACCAAAAGACAAAACAAGATCATAGAACTGATTACCAAGGAAGATATCGACACGCAGGAAGAGCTTCAGGCCAAGTTAATGGAAGCTGGATTTAACGTAACACAGGCGACCATCTCCAGGGATATTCGCGAGCTGGGGCTTGTCAAAACCACTACCCAAAACGGCAAATATAAATACACGCTGAATGCGGTTCGTGAAAAAGAGAGTATTACCGGAAAGTTCTCCGCCATACTCGCGCAGGCAACCCATTCGGTTGACTTTGCAAAGAATCTGGTAGTCGTAAAAACCTATACGGGCATGGGAAGCGCTGCGGGCGCGGCGATCGACTCTATGGACCTTCCCGGCGTTGTCGGCACGCTTGCCGGCGACGACACTTTGCTGATCGTCACCCGCGACGACGAAACCGCCGGAAAAATAGCGGAGAATATTTCCGCTTTGATAGGACAGAGTAAAAAATAGCTATGCTGGCATCCGTACATATCGAAAACATCGCTTTAATCAAGAATATCGACATTTCATTCGGCAGCGGCTTTCATGTTCTGACCGGTGAAACCGGCGCGGGCAAAAGCATTATCATCGATGCTCTTTCTCTGCTGTGCGGCGCGCGCGGCGACAAGGACATCATCCGCACCGGAGAGACGTACGCGCTCGTCGAGGGCGTATTCTCCGATCTGGGCGCCGAAACGCTCGAAGCGCTCGCGCAAAACGATGTTTACCCCGATGAGGACGGATTGCTTTTTATTCAGCGGAAACTTACCGCCGACGGCAAGTCCGCCGCAAAGATCGGCTCCCGTCAGGTGCCGGTTTCCAAGCTCAGGGAGATTTCTCCGTATCTGCTGACCATACACGGGCAGCAGGACACGCAGATTCTTGCGGACGAGTCGAAACAGCTGGCGCTTTTGGACGGTTTTGCGGGCAACGCCGCGCTGCGGAAGGACTATAAAACCGAATACGAAAAGTATATTGCCCTTTTAGAGAAGCAGAAATCTTTAAAAAGCGCCGAGGAAGAAAAGGCTTTTCGGCTGGATATGCTCAACTACAGGATCGGCGAGATTGAAAAGGCGCGCCTTGTTTTGGGCGAGGAGGAAAGCCTGACGGCAGAAAAGACGCTGCTTTCCAACAGCGAGAAGATTCTGACCCATTCAAACCAGGCGTACGATTGCATTTACCGCGCGCAGGGCAGCGTTTTGGAAAAGCTCTCGCTGGCGGCCGGCGCGCTGAAGGCGCTTTCGGGCATTGTCCCCGAAGCGGACAGCCTGATTGAGCGCATCGAAAACGCAAGGTACGAGCTGGAGGATATCGCCGAAACCATCCGCAATTACACCGAGCAGGACGGCGTCGATCCGGTCAAACGTTTAGACGACATCGAAAGCCGGCTGGAGCAGATCAACGCGCTCAAGCGAAAGTATAAAACCGACGTCGCGGGCATACTCAAAGAGTACGAACGGTTAAAAGAAGAAAAAGAGAGCATCGAGTACGCTTCCGAACTGCTCGAAAAAATCGAAAAAGACATCGAAAAGCAAAAAGCGGTTTTGGAAGAAAAAGCCGCTTCGCTCGCAAATTCCCGGAAAAAGGCGGCGGAAGCGCTGATTTCAAAGGTCGAGGAAACACTGGTGTTCCTCGATATGCCGTCCGTAAAGTTCGACATTGCGTTTTATGAAAAGGATTTTTGTCCGGACGGGAACGTCGACGTCAGCTTTCTCATCAGCGCGAACGCCGGCGAGGAGCCGAAACCGCTCGCGAAAATCGCTTCGGGCGGCGAGCTGTCGCGCGTCATGCTGGCGTTAAAGAGCATTCCGACCGGAACCGAAAGCCCGGTGATGATCTTCGACGAAATCGACACGGGCATCTCCGGCAGGACCAGCGAAAAAATCGGAATGAAACTCTCCGACACCGCAAAGAATAACGGTTGTCAGGTGATATGCGTCACCCACTCCGCGCAGATCGCCGCGCGCGCGGACACGCACCTGCTGATTTCCAAGAGCGAGTCCGGCGGCAGAACCACGACAAAGGTAACCGAGCTGCAGGGAGACGCGCGAATCGACGAAATCGCGCGCATCATCGGCGGCGTGACAGTTACGGATACGGTGCGCAAAACCGCGGAGGAAATGATCAAACACGCATAACAAAAATCAATACACGATTGGAAAAGATTATGATTACCACAAAACAAAGAGCATATCTGCGCTCGCTGGCAAACCAGATAGAACCCTACCACCAGATCGGAAAATACGGAATAAATGAAAACCTTATAAAAATCCTCTCGGACGCGCTCGAGGCAAGGGAGCTTATCAAAATCAGCGTGCTCGAAACCTGCCCCGACACGCCCAAAGAGGTGATGAAGGCGCTGTGCGAGCTTTTGCGCTGCGAGCCGGTGCAGGTCATCGGCAGAAAGGTCGTCGTTTACCGCCGGTCGAAAGAAAATCCGACCATTGTTCTGCCGGATTAGGAAATGAAAACCGGTATTTTCGGCGGAACCTTTAACCCGGTCCATATCGGGCACGTCAAAGCCGCCATCGCTTTTATCCGCGAAATGCAGCTGGACCGGCTTTTTGTGCTGCCCAACTTTATCCCGCCGCTCAAAGACCGCGAAAGCGCGCCCGCTTCCGACCGGCTCGAAATGTTGAAAATCGCGTTCTTAGACGTTAAAAACGCGATTATCGACGATTTCGAACTGAAAAGCGGCGGAACCAGCTACACTTACAAAACCATAGCGCATTACAAAGCGCTTTATCCCGACGACCGGTTTTATCTGCTCATCGGCGACGACAATCTTCTCATTTTCCGCAAGTGGCGGAATTTTGAATACATTCTGAAAAACTGCGTTCTCTGCGTCGCAATGCGCGCCAATATGGATATCGCGGAAGAAAAGCACATCCTTGAGCGCGATTACGGCGCGCAAATCCATATCCTGCAATACAGCCCCACGGTAATTTCCTCAACGGAACTGCGTTCGAAATTACTGCCGGAATACCTTCCGGACGGGGTTTTTGAATATATCCGTCAAAAGGGTCTTTACCAATGAGCATAAAGGAGCAAATCATCCGCGATCTGAAACTGTCGGAAAAACGATTAAAGCACACGTTCGGCGTCGCGAAATGCGCGCGGGAGCTTGCGCTGCGGCACTACCCGCACCTTTCCGCGGACAAAATGGAAATCGCCGCGCTGCTGCACGACTTTACCAAAGAGTATTCGCTCGACGAGCAGAAGGCGTTATGCGAAAAATACAATATATACATATCCCCCGACGAAGCGCTCAGCCCCAAGCTGTATCACGCGAAAACCGCGGCGGCGATCGCAAAATACGTCTACGGGCTTGACAAAGAAATCGAATCCGCTATATACTACCACACAACAGGCAGAGCCGGAATGACCGACGCGGAGGAAGTGCTTTATTTCGCGGACTACATCGAAGAAAACAGAACCGACAAAGCCTGCGTCGATGTCCGGAATTACTACCTTGCGCAGCTTTCGGCCGAAAAAGACCCTATTGTCGCGTTGAAAAAAGGCATTCTCTACTCGCTGGACACGACGATTAAGTATCTGATCGAAGAAGGCCAATACATCTGCGCTTCCACCATCGAAGCAAGAAATCATTTTATAAAATATCTTAGCCATACGAAGGGAACAGGAATATGACAGAACACAACGACCAGGTAAAGCAAGCGTACGAGCTGGCAAAAGTGATCGCGAACGCGCTGGAAGAAAAGAAAGGCGTCGATATTACCATCCTTGAGGTCGGAAAGCAGACTGTGCTTGCCGATTATTTCGTAATATGCACCGGTACGTCTAACACCCACGTAAAAGCGCTAACCGATGAGGTTGAGTTCAAAACCGAGCAGCTGCTTGGCAAAAAGCCGAACCATATCGAGGGCTTTTCCAACAATATCTGGACGCTCATGGACTACGGCACGGTCGTCGTTCATATTTTCACAAAATCCGGCAGAGAGTTCTACAAGCTGGAAAAGCTATGGAAAGAAGCCGATGCCGAAGTGATTGAAATTACGGACAACAATACTACCAAATGACATAGAAGGTATAAAAATATGAAACACGATTACAAAACGATCGAGAAAAAATGGCAGGATATTTGGGACGAAAAACAGGCATTCGTCGCCAAAAACGATTTTACGAAAAAGAAATACTACGCGCTCGTAGAGTTCCCGTACCCTTCGGGAGCCGGCCTGCATGTCGGACACCCGCGTCCTTATACCGCGCTGGACATCATCGCGCGCAAACGCAGGATGCAGGGCTATAACGTGCTGTTCCCGATGGGCTGGGACGCGTTCGGACTTCCGACCGAAAACTACGCGATCGAACATAAAATGCACCCAGCCGAGGTTACGAAGCGGAACGTCGCGCGCTTCAAGGGACAGCTGAAAGCGCTCGGACTTTCCTTCGACTGGTCCAGGGAAATCAACACCACCGACCCCGATTATTACAAATGGACGCAGTGGATATTCCTCCGGCTGTTTAAAAAAGGACTTGCCTATAAAAAAGAAATGACCGTCAACTGGTGCACGCGCTGCAAGGTTGTTCTTGCAAACGAAGAGGTTGTCAACGGCACCTGCGAGCGCTGCCACGGCGAGGTTGTGCACAAAGCGAAAAGCCAGTGGATGCTCAAAATCACCGCGTACGCCGACCGTCTGCTCGACGATTTGGACACCGTCGACTACATCGAGCGCGTCAAAACAGCCGAGCGCAACTGGATCGGCCGCTCCTACGGCGCGGAGGTGGATTTCGATACGTCCGCGGGCGACAAGCTGAGAGTTTTCACGACCCGTCCGGATACCTTGTTCGGCGCGACCTATATGGTTATCGCGCCCGAGCATCCGTTTGTTGAAAAATGGAAGGACAAGCTCAAAAACTATGACGAGATTGTCGCATACCGCGAGAACGCCGCCAAGAAGAGCGACTTTGAGCGCACCGAAATCGCAAAAGAAAAAACCGGCGTAAAGCTCGAGGGCGTTACGGCGATTAACCCCGTAAACGGCAAAGAGATACCGATTTTCGTTTCGGATTATGTCTTGATTACCTACGGCACCGGCGCCATTATGGCGGTTCCGGCGCACGACGAGCGCGACTATGAGTTCGCAAAGAAGTTCAACCTGCCGATTATCGAGGTCGTCGCCGGCGGCGATATTACAAAAGAAGCGTATACCGACGTCTCAACCGGAACCATGGTCAACTCCGATTTCCTGAACGGGCTGGAGGTTTCCGCCGCTAAGGAAAAAATCATAGAATACCTCGAAGAAAAAGGCATAGGACAAAGAAAGGTCAACTACAAACTGCGCGACTGGGTATTCGCGCGCCAGAGATACTGGGGCGAGCCGGTCCCGCTGGTGCACTGCGAAAAATGCGGCTGGCAGCCGATTGACGAAAGCGAGCTGCCCTTAAAGCTGCCCGAAGTGCAGTCCTACGAGCCGACCGACAACGGCGAAAGCCCGCTCGCCGCGATGGAGGACTGGGTCAACACGACCTGCCCGAAGTGCGGCGGTCATGCGCGCAGAGAGACCGACACCATGCCGCAGTGGGCTGGTTCGTCCTGGTACTTCCTGCGCTACTGCGACCCGCACAACGACAAAGCGTTCGCTTCCAGAGAGGCGCTGGACTACTGGATGCCGGTCGACTGGTACAACGGCGGCATGGAGCACGCCACGCTGCACCTGCTCTATTCGCGCTTCTGGGCAAAATTTTTGTATGACGAGGGACTTCTCTCCTGCCCCGAGCCCTATCTCAAGCGCACCGCGCACGGCATGATTCTTGGCGAAGACGGCGAGAAGATGAGCAAATCCAGAGGCAACGTCATCAACCCGGACGACGTTGTGCGCGACTACGGCGCCGACACCATGCGCCTTTACGAAATGTTCATCGGCGACTTTGAAAAGAGCGCGCCCTGGTCCACCAGCAGCGTCCGCGGCTGCAAGCGCTTCCTGGAAAGGTTCGCGGCGCTGGACGAAATGATTAAAGACGTAAAGGACGAAGAGCTCGAAAGGTCGCTTCACCGCACCATCAAAAAGGTCACCAACGATATCGAGGACATGAAGTTCAACACCGCGATCGCGGCGATGATGAGCTTTATCAACGAGGTTTACGCGAAGGGCGGCATCGACAAAGAGAGCCTGAAGACCTTTACGCTGATCCTTTGCCCGTTCGCGCCGCACATCTGCGAGGAGATGTGGGAAAGACTGGGCGGCGAAGGGCTCTGCTCGCTCGCGCCGTGGCCCGCGTACGACGAGGAGAAGACCAAGACCAGCGAAATCGAAATCGCGTTCCAGGTCTGCGGCAAAACCAAGGGCACGGTACTGGTTCCGGCCGGCTGCGACGAGGACACCGCTTTCGGAATTGTCATGGCAAACGAAAAGTTCGCGCAGTATGTAAACGGCAAAACCATTTTAAAGAAGATTTTCGTAAAAGATAGAATACTGAATGTTGTTGTGAAATAAAAGGTAGGTAAGAAGTAAGAGTTAAGAGGTAAAAGATAGGCAGAATTAGGAGATTGATATGAATGATAGTCAATTGGTTATACAATCAATCGAATTCTCAATCTCTATTATTAAATACTACAAATGGCTAAGAACTGAAAAACATGAATATGTACTTTCCAAACAGTTGTTAAAAAGTGCGACAAGCATCGGTGCTAACATTCATGAAGCAAAATACGCAATAAGCAAACCGGATTTTATATCTAAGTTACAGATTGCATTAAAAGAAGCATCGGAAACAGAATACTGGCTGCTTCTGCTTGAAAAAACCGAACTTCTACCTAAAGCATATTGTAATTTGCCAGAAAAATGCGGCTCACTTAAGAAAATGCTTATTACCAGCTTGAAAACCCTAAAGGATACCTAATCTCTGTCTCTTTTACCTCTTACCAAACGTATATCTCTTACCCCTTACCTATTACTTTTTTACCTATTACTTTTTTACCTATTACTTTTTTACTTCTTACTTTTTACTTTTTACCTATTACTTTTTACTTCTTACTTCTTACTTTTTACTTCTTACCTTTTACCTGTTATTTCTTCTCTAATAAAGGATCCGATATGTCACAGATTATTCGAGCGATGACTCACGACGGTTCGGCGCGAGTCTTAATCATTGATTCAAAAGATATCGTTAAACGCGCGATGGAGATTCATAAGCCTTTGCCGACGGCTGCGGCCGCGCTCGGACGGACGCTCACCGCGGCTTCGCTGATGGGTAGTCTGCTCGGCGAGGAAACCGATTTGCTGACGCTGCGCTTTAAGGGCGACGGCCCGGGCGGCACGATTCTGGCGACAAGCGATTTTAAGGGAAACGTCCGGGGGTTTATCCAAAACCCCAACTGCGACCTGCCGCTTAAGGAGAACGGCAAGCTCGACGTAGGCGCCTGCGTCGGAAACGGTTATTTGTACGTCATCCGCGACGCCGGCGGCATCGAGCCGTATGTCGGCGTATCCGAGATTGTGAGCGGCGAAATCGCCGAGGACATCGCCTATTATTACGCCACGAGCGAGCAGATTCCGACCGTCTGCATTCTCGGCGTTTTGATCGATACCGATTACACCTGCAAATCGGCGGGCGGTCTTTTGCTGCAGCTGCTTCCGTTTGCGGACGAAAGCGTCATCGACAATATCGAAGCGAACGTAAAAAAGACGCCCTCCATCTCGTCGCTTCTGACCGAAAAAAGTCTGGAGGAAGTTCTCGGCGTTTATCTGGACGGCATAGAATACGATATTTTTGACAAAATTGATTGCGGTTATCAATGCACCTGCAGCAGGCAGAAAACAGACGAGGCACTGATTTCACTCGGCGAAAAGGAGCTTGACGACTTAATAAACAGCGACAAGCCGACCGTGCTGACCTGCCAGTTCTGCGACAAGGTTTACGAATATACCAAAGAAGAATTAAAAGCGCTCCGAAGTCAGCTGTAATGCTTTTGCGGCGCGAATAACAGTGAGGCGGTATTTTTGACAAACGGAATAAAAATTTTTGAAAAAGTAAAAGAAGCAGGCTATGACGCGGCGGTATTTTTTGACGAAATCAGCCAGCGCTACCTGACCGGTTTTCATACGACGGACGGAATTGTGCTTGTGTCCGAACACGAGACCGCTCTGATTACCGACAGCCGTTATTTTGAGGCTGCGACCATCGCGAAAAACAAAGGCGAACTGGAGGACGACTGCACGCCGTATTTGTTCACGACGCGCGCGCTGGACGTGCTGTCTGAACATATTCAGAAAAAGAATATCGCCTCGATCGCGTTTGACAAAACGTTAATGACGGTCGCACAGTCCGAAATGCTGATCCAGGCGCTGCCGAAAATCAGAATCGGCTCGATGAGCGCCATTTGCGCCGAAGCCAGACGGCATAAAAGCAAAAAAGAAATAGAAAATATAAAAGCGGCGCAGGCGATTACCGACGCGGCTTTTGCGCATATTTTGAAGTTTATCAGAGAGGGCGTAACCGAAACCGAGATCGCCGCGGAGCTTGAGTACTTCTGCCGCAAAAACGGCGCGGACGGCATGGCGTTTGACACAATCACGGTTTCGGGCACAAAAACCTCCCTGCCGCACGGCGTTCCCGCTCCGATTCCGCTGACAAAGAACGCGTTTATCACCATGGATTTCGGCGCGAAGTACAACGGCTACTGCTCGGATATGACCAGAACCGTCGTGCTCGGCAAAGCCGACCGGGACATGCAGCAGATTTATCAGACGGTTCTCACCGCGCAGCAGAAAGCGCTTGACTGCATCAAGAGCGGCGTTGCCGGCTGCGAGGTGGACAATGCGGCAAGAAGCTATATTTATTCCGAAGGATACGAGGGCTATTTCGGACATTCCACCGGGCATTCGCTCGGACTTGAGATTCACGAGGAGCCGCGCTTTTCTTCCGCGTGGAAGGATAAAATCACGGCGGGCGCGGTCATGACTGTCGAGCCCGGCATCTATATTCCCGGAAAAGGCGGCGTTCGAATCGAGGATATGGTGCTGGTCACCGAAAACGGGTACGAGAACCTGACGAAGAGCGTCAAAGAACTGATTGAAATCTAAGCAAATTAACGCGCAGAACGCTTTGCTTTTTTAAAAAATGCTTGACAAAATCTGTATTCGGTTATAGAATACAGGGTAGAATATTTTTTGAGCATTAGAGGTATGCTTGTATAAGGAGGACATATGGTATCAGCAGGTGATTTCAGAAACGGTCTCACGTTTGAGATGGACGGTTCTGTTATGCAGGTAATAGAATTTCAGCATGTTAAGCCGGGTAAAGGCGCAGCTTTTGTCAGAACAAAGCTGAGAAACGTGATCACAGGAGCGGTTACAGAAACCACTTTCAGCCCGACTGAAAAGTTCCCGACCGCTGTTGTGGAGCGCAAGGAAATGGAATACAGCTACAACGACGGCGATTTGTACTACTTTATGGATCTTGAGACTTACGATCAGATTCCGTTAAACAGCGACAAGCTTCCCGAGAACTTCAAATTCGTAAAAGAAGGCATGACCGTAAAACTTGTTTCGTATAAGGGAAACGTATTTTCTGTCGAACCTCCGATGTTCGTTGAACTCAAAGTGGTGAAGAGCGAACCCGGTGTGAAGGGAAATACCGCAACAAACGCGACCAAAACCGCCGTTCTGGAGACCGGTGCTGAAATCAAAGTACCTATGTTCGTAAACGAAGGCGATGTCATCAAGATTGATACCCGTACGGGCGAATATCTTGAGAGAGTTTAGGCTGTGACTGAAATACGCGATATTTCAGTCTGACGACAGGCAAACGCGAATCGGTCCAAAATTGCCGGTTGTGTTTCCTGTTTCGGCGTAAAAACCCGAAGAAAGGTAGGATTATGATGACGATTACTGAAAAGGCAGCCCGCTTAAAGGGACTTATCGAGGGCATGGAATACGACGTCAATACCAAAGAGGGAAAGCTCTTTGCGGCGATTATTGACCTGTTGGAGGACCTCTCTCTTTCCGTCAGCGACCTTGAGGACGAGACGTCGGCTTTGCGCGATTATATCGAGGAAATCGACGCGGACCTCGGCGACGTTGAGCGCGACATTTATGAGACGGACGACGAGTGCTGCGACGACGAATGCGTAGAGCTCACCTGCCCGGCATGCGGCAAGAATATATGCATCGACTGCGATGACATCGAGGAAGTGGACACGGTTGAGTGCCCCTCCTGCAAACAGCTTCTGAATGTCGTCAGGGAAGACGAGGGAGACGAAGACAAAGAAGAGCCGCAGGGCTAATTCTTCTAAAAAATCAAATAGAATTTGAAAGGGGCGGATCTTCCGCCCCTATAATTCTTAGGAAGTAATGCAACATGACAAAACGAATTGCGCAAGAAGTGATTGACGTACATACGCATATTTTTCCGCCGAACCTTGCCGTAAGAGCCGCGGACAACGTCGTGAATTATTACCGCCTGACCAGAGAGGGCGACGGGACGGCGGAAACCCTTCTGAAAGGCGGAGAAGCGTTCGAAAACGTCCGGTTTGTCATATCCTCCGCAGCAATCAAGCCGGAGAACGTCGTCAACGGCAACAATTTTCTGCTCAAAGCCGCAAAGGCGGACAGCCGGTTTATTCCGCTCTGCTCGTTTCATCCGGATATGGATTTCGACGAAGCGGTCAGGGAGCTGGAGCGGGTTAAAAAGGAAGGCGCGAAGGGCGTAAAACTGCACCCCGATTTTCAGCATTTTCCGATCGACAGAGACGATGTTATTCCGTTATACGAGGTCTGCGCGGAACTAAAACTGCCGATTCTGTTCCACGTCGGGGACGAGCACAGCGACCTTTCGGCGCCGACCAGGCTGTACCGCGTCATCAACCGATTGCCGAACCTGGTGGCGATTGCGGCGCACCTGTGCGGCTATCAGTCATGGGACGAAGCGGAAAAAACGCTGATCGGAACGCCGGTTTACACGGAAACCTCCGACGCGCTGATCGGGCTGCCGCCGGAACGCGTATATAAACTGATTGAAAAACACGGCGCCGACAGAATCATGTTCGGCAGCGACTACCCGCTCCGGCTGACGGCGTCCGCTTACGAAGCGCTCGATGCCCTGCCGCTGACCGAAGACGAAAAGGAAAAAATCTACGCCGGCACCGCGAAAAAGGTGTTCGGCTTATAAAAGAAAAGCATGGCGTATGAAGAGCGCCATGCTTTTTTTGTTTGGCTTACTCTTTATATCCGTACCGGTTCGGCATATTTTTCATAATCGGGGTGTAGCGGTCGCCGGCGATGATATAATGCTCGGCAAGCTCGATATCGTTGACGCGCAAAGCCGCGGCGACGCGCTGCGTCGTGTAGATGTCCTCGTCGGACGGAATCGGCGAACCGTTTGGATGATTGTGCGCGAGAATCACCGTTCCGCAGTTGTTGTGGATCGCGGTTTCGGTAATCAGGCGCATGGAAAACGCCGCGGAATTGATATTGCCCCTGTGAATTTCCTTCCGCTCCAGCAATCCCCCATACGGGTCCAGGCAGAGCAGCATGACGCGCTCTTCCGTATATCCCGCAAAGCAGTTCTTTAGGTATTCCCCCGCCGCTTTCTCATCCAGCAGCGAAACAAAACCCGCTTTTTCACCGGACAGATACCGCCGCGACAGCTCCGGCATGGACTTGAGCAGAATCGCCGTGTGCAGCTTGACGCCGCCGACCTGCGTCAGCTCGGCGACAGAAGCGTCAAACACCCGCGAAAGCGAGCCGAACCTGTCGAGCAGCTCCGCCGCAATCGGACGGGTATCGATCCGCGGCAGCGCGTACGACAGCAGCAGTTCCAGGAGCGTTTTGTCGTCAAAGTTTCGTCCGCTTTCTGCAAGAAAGCGTTCTTTCAACCTTTGTCTGTGAAAGATATGGGGGTTTTCCTTTTTTACCCGACTCATAAATGTTTAGAACAACGGTTTCGAGCCGACAATGTGCCGTTTGATATTCAGGTAATCTACAGAATCGATAACGTCGTCCTGATCGGTATTGGCGGCGCTCAGATACACGCCCTCCAGCGTATCGTTGCCCAGAATGTATCTTTTCACCTTGAGATAATCGAACGAGCTGATCTCGCCGTCGCCGTCCACGTCGCCAAGCAGAATGACGGTCAGTTCGCTTAATACTTCCGAGCCCGACTTGAGCTGCAGCTTGCTTCCGGTTCCGACGTAACTGCCCGAACTGAGCGTGCAGGCTACGCCGGAGGTTTTGACCTGGCTTAACAAGCCTTCGACCGTTAACAGCTCGACGTTGATATAGAGGTTATTGTCCTCTATGACAAATGCGCTGCTTTCCTTAAGCTCAATGCCGATCGGCGCATACGTCAGGGTGACGCTGCCCGGCGTGTCGGCAAACTGGTAATCGACCGGGGAGGAAACAAGGAGATAGCCGTCGATCTCCAGTCCCGGAATCAGCACTCTCGCGCCGACCGCGCCCTGCATGGTTACCGGTTCGGCAAGGCTGTTTCCGGCTGCGTCCTCAAACTTAACCTCTACGGAGGTCAGATTCTTATTATCGTAAACCGCGGCAAGGTAATTGCCGATGTACTCCGCATACTTCTGGTGTCCGTATTCAGACTGGTGTACGCCGTCGCCCGAAGCGCAGAATTTCGTAAGGTCTTCATAGCTGCATTCCTGGTTTATATCGACAAGCCCACAGCCGTATTTCATAGCGACTTTTCGCATCGCTTCGCAGAACGCAAGCATGCTGTCGGTGCCGTAATTCAGTTTGCCGGGTCCGGGATTGTGATATCCCTGCGCCGTGCAGACCTTGTTCGGCGTCACGAATATAACGTCGGCGCCCGCTCCGATCAGCGTCTGCGCGAAATACTCAAGGTTTTCGGTATATTTTTCAATAGAGGTTAAGGGCTCGCCGTTGACAACCGCCTGATCGTTCATGCCGAAGTTGATGAGTACGATGTCGGGATTGTAGTCAAGCACGTCTCTCTTTATTCTGGCTCTTCCCTGCGTGGAAGTGTCTCCGCCGACGCCGGCATTAATCAGTTCCGCACCGAATCTTCCGGCAAGGATGTTCACCCAGGTGTTTCTTGCCGTCAAGCTGTCGCCGTACGCGACGATTCTCTTTGTGCTCAGGCTGCTGGACGCCGCTTCGTCGCTGACGACATACAGTTTTGCCCTTGCCACCATGCTCGCGGACCTGTCGGTTCCGACCGCGTAAACCGAAACCGTATAATTGTTCGCAACCTCTAACACACCTTCGCCGATGGTATAGGACGTGCCGGTTACGGTTTCGTTCTCAACGATAAACGGACCGTTTTGGGAGAGGGTGGATTTGTTGATGTTCACAACATATCCGGTGGCGCCGTCAACCGCCGACCACTCAACCGTAAATCCGTCTTTCGTCGTAACGGTTCTTCCTGTCATGTTGGTCAGTACCGGCGGCGCAAGTCTGTTGGTTATAGTGGGCGTATAAGGCGTGAGCGATTCGTCCGGCAGATTGATGGTGACTTTCGCGCCTTCGCTCATGGTTCCCGCCGCAACGTCCACGCCGTAGAGGTAGGCTTTATTGCCGACCTTTACGTTCGCAATCGCGTTATACGCGCCTTCAGAAACAGAGTTGCCGGTAATCGCCGCTACGACGAAGCCGTTTTCGGGAATCATCGCGTATTTCGAGTAGTTGTTGCCTACCAGCGTGTCGACGCCGATTACCTTGTAACAGCCGTCCTGATCGTCCCAATCGAAAATGGCGACTCTCCACCACTGGTACCCGCCCGTTGATTTAACAATGTTGCTTCCAAAGCTTCTGGTAAATATTTTCGACATGCCGGTCGTATAGGTGGCGGTGTTGATGTGTGTCAGACCGAGCGTCTGCTGAACCAGAATTTCTTCCGCGTTGTTCGGATCGTACGGCGTGCCTGTCGGGTCAGGCGTGCCGATTTTTATGTAGGAGTTTGTGATAAACGAATCCGAGTACCATTCGGAACCCGAAACGTCGATGACGTCGCTTTTAATGTTTACATTATACAGGTACGCTTTCGTACCCACCGTAAGCGATTTTGCAAACAGATACGATTTCGAGGTTCTATCGTTTACGTAGTTCGGCTTGCCCGCATAAGCAGGATTTCCGGTTTTCGCATACAGATCCGGATAGTTGTTGCCGACGTTTACGCCGTACACAAAACCGGTTTTGGGTATCTCGGTTTGGTCTTTGTCGCCCGTTTCGCCCTGTACCTTTGTTACCTTAAAACAGTTGTCGTTCTCGTCCCAGTCAAACGTTACGACTACCCAATACGTCAGCTTGCCCAATACCGTGTCCCCGTGCGTCGGCGTAAATATGACGCCGGAACCTTCTTTGCCGAAGTCGTTTATATGCGTAATAACCAGTTTTCCGTCTTCAGCGCCGTAAGCGGAGACCGGAATCGGTGCCAGGCTGATAAGCAAAGACAGCACGATAACGGCCGACAAAAGCTTAACAGATCGTTTCATACTTTATCCTCCGTTCATAATTCATTTATTATTTTTTATATTATCCGAATACGTCTATAATGTCAACAGTTTTCTGGCGTTATTTGCGTAAAGCTTTACGCATTTTATACAAAATATTTCATGCTTTTCCCGTTTTAAGCCTTTGCGCCAAAAAAGGCAAAATGCCCTTGCTTTTCGGGCAAAAAAAGGATATAATGATAGAATAAGCTATCCAACAGAAAGATGAGAAATTGTGAAAAAAGAAGAATTTGCAAAGCTGAAACAAAAGTTGTTCGACAAATATTACGCAAGGCTGAATAAAATGCAGCGCAGCGCTGTCTTTGCCGTAAACGGACCTTTGCTGGTACTTGCGGGAGCAGGCAGCGGAAAAACCACCGTTTTGGTAAACCGGATAGCGAACATTATTACCTGCGGCAACGCTTACGAAGCGGATTTCATGCCGGACGACCCTGCGCTTATAGAAGAAATGCAGCGGCTGGCGGAAAACGGAACCCGCGAGCAGATCGGAGCTTTTCTGCCCCGCATCGCCGTCAACCCCGCCAAGCCGTATAAAATACTATGCATCACCTTTACCAACAAAGCGGCAAACGAGTTCAAGGAGCGCCTGCACACGCTGCTTGGTCCCTGCGCGAACGATATCTGGGCGGGCACCTTTCATTCGATATGCGTCCGCATTTTGAGAAAGCACATCCACCTGCTCGGCTACGACAACAGCTTTACCATTTATGACGCGGAGGACTCGAAAAAGCTGATCGGCGAAGCGCTCAAAAAGCTGAACATCGACGAAAACGTCCTCCCCGTCCGCGCCGTCGCGAACGCCATTTCGCGCGCGAAGGAAAAGGATCTGCTTCCCGAGGATTACGCGCAAAGCTGCGCGTCCGATTTCCGGGCCGAGAAAATAGCGGCGGTTTACAACGAGTATCAGGACAGTCTGCGTCGCGCGAACGCTTTGGACTTTGACGACATTATTCTTCTGACCAACCTGCTGTTCGCCGCGCAGCCCGAGGTGCTTGAAAAGTACCGGGACCAGTTTGACTATATCCTGGTCGACGAGTATCAGGACACCAACCCGTCGCAGAGCCGCCTGATAACCCTTTTAGCGGGGAGCAAGCGAAACGTCTGCGTCGTGGGCGACGACGACCAGAGCATCTACGCTTTCAGAGGCGCGACGGTCGAGAACATACTTTCTTTCGACCACATCTTTTCTGAAGCGCGGGTTATCCGCCTGGAGCAGAACTACCGCTCGACCGGAAACATCCTCAAAGCGGCAAACGGACTGATTAAGAACAACACCGGCAGAAAGGGTAAAAACCTCTGGACCGACATCGGCGACGGCGAGCCGGTTCAAATTATAAAAGTAGCAAACCAGAACGACGAAGCGAACTACTTAGTAAACTATATTAAGAATTCCGTCGCTTCCGGAGAATATAACTACAGCGATTTTGCCATACTTTACCGTATGAACGCGCAGGCGAACGCCATCGAGGCGGTGTTGTCCAAAAACCGGATTCCATACCGCGTGTACGGCGGGCTGCGCTTCTACGACCGCAAGGAAATCAAGGACATCATCGCCTATCTTTCGGTCGTCAACAACCCGAACGACGAAATCCGCCTGAAGCGCATCATCAACGTTCCGAAACGGGGCATCGGCGCGAACACGCTTTCCGCAATCGCGGAACTTTCGCAAAGAGAAAACAAATCCACGTTTGAAATTATTCAGAACGCGTACGACTATCCGGAACTGCAGAAGGTGACCGCCAAACTGGAGCACTTCTACGCGCTGATCGCCGATTTGCGAGAGTTTGCGCAAACCGCGAAGGTTTCCGACCTGATTAAAGAAGTCATTTTTAGAACAGGCTATAAGGAAATGCTCGCGCATGAAGAATTGGACAGCACCAAAGCGGACAACCTTGACGAGCTTGTTTCCTCCGCCATCGCGTTTGAGGAAACCGCGGAAGAGCCTACCCTGTCCGCTTTCTTAGAGGACATCTCGCTGGTCAGCGATACCGATAATTACGACAGCAGCGCCGACGCCGTAACCCTTATGACCGTCCATTCCGCGAAAGGACTGGAATTCCCCGTCGTTCTGCTGCCTGGTTTTGAGGACGGCATATTCCCCAGCCTTCAAGCAATAAACGAGAGCGAACACGCGCTCGAGGAAGAGCGCCGGCTCGCTTACGTTGCGATTACAAGAGCGAAAAAGAAGCTGATCATACTGCATACGAACAGCCGCATTCTGTTCGGCCGAACCTCCTACAATCCGGTTTCGCGCTTCGCCGAGGAAATTCCGGACGACTGCAAGCAGGCGGACACGATTATGCCGCATCCGGCTGTTTCCGTAAGCGAGTCCAAGAAGCGGTACGCGGATTCCAAAGAGTCCTTTTTGAAGAACATCGGCGCCGCGCAGCATTCCGGAGAACCCGAGCCGGAAAAAATCAAAATGTTCAAAGAGGGCAGCAGGGTCCTGCACGCGATGTTCGGCGAAGGAACCGTGTTGAAAGCCCAGGAAATGGGCGCGGACGTTTTGTATGAGATTGCGTTTGACAACGGTGCGACCAAACGGCTGATGGGCACCTTTGCAAAGCTGAAAGAGATATAAAATTTCTTGACAGAGGTATTGGACATGGCAGAAATCAGAACAATGAAAGCGCTGCGTTATACCGAAAAAGCAGGTCCGCTTGCGGACAACGTATGTCCGCCTTACGATATTATTTCCAAAGACGATCGGGCCGGTCTGATCGCGAAAAGCCCTTATAACCTTGTCAGTCTCGAGCTCCCGTCCGACGAGGACTGCCCCGGCGAGGATAAGTACGCCCATGCCGGCAAGAAGCTGCAGGAATGGATCAACGCCGGCATCCTCAAACAGGACGACAAGGAAGGGATGTTCGTTTACCGCGAGCAGTTCGCCGTCAAAGGAAAACAGTATGTGGTCACCGGGCTGATTTGTCTGGTAAAACTGTACGATTTTTCCGAAAAAGTAGTACTTCCGCACGAAGAAACGCTTACCAAGGCGAAGACCGACCGGTTCAACCTGATGAAAGCGACCTTCTGCAACTTCTCCTCGGTTTATTCGCTCTACCTCGACCCCGCCGGAACCATACGCGGCATACTGAATCATGCCGCTTCCGGAAAATCGGAGCACGAGTTTACCGACGACGAAGGGGTCACCCACCGGCTGTGGAAAATCGAGGACAAAGCGGCGCTGGATGCGCTTATTCAGGCGTTCGCGGACAAACAGTTATTCATCGCCGACGGACACCATCGGTATGAAACCGCGCTGAACTTTAAAAAATACCTTGCCGAACAGAACAAGCTGGAAGGTACCAACGCCGACAGCATTATGATGACTTTGGTGGATATGGACGACGACGGGCTGGTCATTTTCCCGACGCACCGGCTGATCGTCGATATGCAGATTAACAAAAAGGAACTGCTTGACAAGATATCCGCCGACTTTGAATTTGCCGAGTATCCCGATATCGAAAAAGCGGAGGAAGTGCTGGAGCAGCACAAGGACAAACACGCATACGTCCTGTACGACGGCGGCAGCGGCTTTACGCTGATTACCGCGAAGCCGCACGTAAACGACATGATTTTCGAAAACCGTTCGAAAGCGTACAGCAGCCTTGACGTCACGGTTCTGCATTCGCTGATTCTCGAAAAAGGGCTGGGCATTGATAAGCAGAACATGGCAAACCAGATAAACCTCCGCTATACCCGTTCCGCCGAAGAGGCGGTCGAGCGAGTGAAAAAGGGTGCGTGCGTACTGGCGTTTATCATCAACCCGACAAGGATTCACGAAATCAAGAACGTCGCCCTTGCGGGAGATAAAATGCCGCAGAAAAGTACATACTTCTACCCGAAACTGAAAACCGGACTTGTTATCAACAAACTCGATAAATAGCGAAGAAGGGAATAGGTTTACAATGCATAGAGAGTTAAGCAAAAAGTATAATCCCGCCGAATTTGAAGATAGAATATACGCCGAATGGGAGAAAAAAGGCTATTTTAAACCCAACGGCGACAAAACCAAGCCGACTTTCACCATTGTGATGCCGCCGCCGAACATTACCGGCCAGCTCCATATGGGGCACGCGCTGGACAACACCATGCAGGACATTCTGATCCGCTACAAGAGAATGTGCGGCTGCAACACGCTCTGGCTGCCCGGAACCGACCACGCTTCGATTGCCACCGAGGCAAAAATCGTCGAAGCCATGCGCAAAGAGGGCGTTACCAAGGAGCAGATCGGCAGAGAGGGCTTTCTGAAGCGCGCGTGGGAATGGAACCGCGTTTACGGCGGCAGAATCATCGAGCAGTTGAAAAAGATAGGCTCTTCCTGCGACTGGTCCAGAACCCGCTTCACGTTGGACGAGGGCTGTTCGGAAGCCGTGCGCGAGGTCTTTATCAGGCTGTACGAGAAAGGGCTTATTTACAGAGGATTGCGCATTATCAACTGGTGCCCGCACTGCCTGACCTCCATATCCGACGCGGAGGTTGAATACGAGGACAAAGCGGGACATTTCTGGCATATCCGCTACCCGCTCAAAGACGGCAGCGGCTACGTTCAGGTCGCCACGACGCGGCCGGAAACCATGCTGGGCGATACCGCCGTCGCGGTCAACCCGAACGACGACCGGTATAAGGACATCGTCGGCAAAACCGTTATCCTCCCGCTTGTCGGCAGAGAGATTCCGATCATCGCGGACGATTACGTCGAGATGGATTTCGGAACCGGCGTCGTAAAAATCACGCCGGCGCACGACCCGAACGACTTCGAGGTCGGACAGCGCCACAAACTGCCGCTCGAGAACATGATGACCGATGACGCGAAGATTACCGGCAACTACCCGAAATACGCGGGCATGGACCGCTACGAGGCCAGAAAAGCGATTGTAAAAGACCTGGAGGAAGGCGGTTATCTCGTCAAGGTCGAAGAGCACGCGCACAGCGTCGGCACCTGCTACCGCTGCGGAACCACGATAGAGCCGAGAGCCTCTCTGCAGTGGTTCGTAAAGATGGAGCCGCTCGCGAAGCCCGCCATTGAAGCGGTCAAGAACGGCGACATCCGGTTTGTCCCCGAGCGGTTCGAGAAAAACTACCTGCACTGGATGGAAAACATCCGCGACTGGTGCATATCCCGTCAGCTTTGGTGGGGTCACCGCATCCCCGCTTTCTACTGCCACGACTGCGGCGAAATGGTGGTCACCAAAGAGGAAAACCCGGTCTGCGGGAAGTGCGGCAAACCGATGGAACAGGACCCCGACACGCTGGACACCTGGTTCTCCTCGGCGCTCTGGCCCTTCTCCACGCTCGGCTGGCCCAAACAGACCGCCGATTTGGAGGAGTTCTACCCGACTTCCGTTCTGGTTACCGGTTATGACATTATCACCTTCTGGGTCTCAAGAATGATTTTCTCCGGCCTTGAATATACCGGCAAAAAGCCCTTCTCCGACGTCCTGATTCACGGACTTATCCGCGACTCTCAGGGCAGAAAGATGTCCAAATCCTTAGGCAACGGCATCGACCCACTCGAAATCATCGACAAGTACGGCGCCGACGCGCTGCGCTTTACGCTTTCCACCGGCAACAGCCCCGGAAACGATATGCGTTTTTACATGGAAAGGGTCGAAGCGTCCAGAAACTTCGCCAACAAGCTCTGGAACGCCGCGCGCTTTATCCTGATGAACCTTGACGACGAAGCGTACGAGACCAATTTGGGCGTTGACGGGATCGACCTGTCCGTCCTCGAGGACGAGGACAAGTGGGTGCTCTCGAAATACAACAGCCTGGTCAGGGAAGTCCGCGACAACCTCGACAAGTACGAGCTGGGCATCGCCGTTTCGAAGCTGTACGACTTTATCTGGGACATTTTCTGCGACTGGTACATCGAGCTGGTCAAGAACAGGCTGAGCGACAAGGGCAGCGCGACGAACAAAGCGGCGCAGTGCACGCTGATTTATGTGATGTCAAACACGTTAAAGCTCTTGCACCCGTTCATGCCGTTCATCACCGAGGAAATCTGGCAGTCGCTGCCGCATAAGGGCGATTCCATCATGATCGCCGCCTTCCCGGAGTACAAACCGGAGTATAGCTTCCCGGCAGAGGAAGAGACCATGCGGGTCATCATCGACGCCATCCGCGCCATCCGCAACCGCCGCGCGGAAATGAACGTCCCTCCCTCCAGAAAGGCGAAACTGTATATCAGGACCGAAAAGCGCCGCTGCTTCGAGAACAAAGAACACTTCTTTGTTAAGCTCGCGAACGCTTCGCAGGTCGAACTGACCGATGAACGCCTGACCGGCAACGCGGTTCAAATCATCACCGATTCCGCCGAAATCTTCATTCCGATGAGCGAAATTATCGACATCGGCGCGGAAAGAGAACGGCTTACCAAAGAACTCGAGGCGGCGCAGAAAGAGATTGACCGCGCGCAGAGCAAGCTGAACAACCCCGAGTTCACTTCCAAAGCGCCGGAAAAGGTCGTCAACGCCGAGCGCGATAAGGTCAAGAAGTACTCCGAAATCAAAATCAAGATCGAAGAAGCGCTTGCGAAACTGTAAATAACAAAAAAATAAAAAGCAAGAGAACAATCTCTTGCTTTTTTTGTAGTTTTCGCGTAAAATAGAGAAGCGTATTTTTCGGATTTTTTTAAACAGTTGAAACAAAAAGACCAAAAAACGCCACTATTATTCCTGGGAGGGCAGGTTGATGGGTCGTATAGACATCACCGAGTATATCGAACAGGTCTATAAGGACACCAGCTCGTACCTTATCAAGTACATAACGCTCAAGTGCCGTAGCACCGAAGATATACAGGACATCCTTCAAAACACCTACCTCGGTTTTTTAGACACCATCAGCAAAAACGGTCATGCCGGAATTTTCAATCCCAAGCATTATCTTTTGCGCATAGCGAAAAGAGAGATTGCAAAATTCTATGAGCACAAAACGGCGCACGATACGGTCGTCGTGGCGTCTACGGACGACGAAAACTATGTCGAGAAAGCGCTGGACGAATTCCTCGAGCAGAATTATACCGGGGATACAGGCTTTTCGGTGGAAATGTTTAGTTTAATCGAAGGTTTAGGACCCTTGGCGACAAAAATCTTCACGCTGCGTTTCGTTTACGACGAAACCATCGACAGCATCGCAAAACAGCTCGGTATTACGCCCTCAAACGTGAAGAATCATCTCTACCGGGGGCTAAAGGCGCTAAAAGAGCAGATGTTTTGTGAGAAATAGGGGTTTTACTATGAAGAATAAAGAACTTATCAAAAAAAGCATAGAAGAGAATATCGTAAACCATACCGCGGTTTTAAACAACCTGAAAGCGAAAGCCGCAGTGCTGGAAGCCGAACGCGCGTCCAGACAAGCCGCGCGGTTCGGGCTGAAAAAAGCGGCGATATGCGCGGTTGCGGTTATGGTCTGCGCAGCCTGCGCGCTGAGCAGCATATTCTTCTTCCAGGGCGACGACAATCCTCCGGTTGCCGTTGTCAATTCGGAGCAGGAGGATTTCTCCGAGCAGCTTCAACAGAACAATTCCGCAAACCTCGCGGATGAAAGCAGCCAGAGCGCGCAAAACCCGAACGCGGAAAAAAGCCGCGAGACAAAAGGCGAAAGCTCTGTCGGTGGCATCGTGACGCAGACGCCGCTGAACGACGAAGAAAAAGCGTTTTTCGAAGCCTTTTCGGATAACTTTGCGGTTCTGCAGAACCTGATCAACGCGCGACTGGATGCGGTCGACGCGGACAACGGCTACGCGAAGGTGCAGGATTCGGATTTCCAGAGCATCAACGACATCAAAAACTTCTTATATTCCTTCATGAAGCCCGAAGCCGCGGGCGAAATCCTTGTAGGGCTTACCAGCGGCGCTCTGCCGTATTATAAGGAGAAAAACGGGGTTCTGTATCAAAGAACCGAAGTCGGCCAGAACGGCATTCTCGCCATTAAAACCGATACCGCTTTCCTGGTTTCCAAAGACGAAAACACGCTGGTTATCAACGCCATGCTCCAGACCACCGGCGCGCAGGATTATTACCGCAAGTTCGAGTTTGAGAACATAAACGGCGAGTGGCTGTATGCCTGGAGAACGCCCGATATGTTGAACAATACTACAAATTATAAGTAATCAATAACAGAAAATTTGTAAACTTCATCATTGACTCCGCCTTTAGTTTATGTATAATGGGTGTAATGCATCGAAGGCAAGTTGCAACCGAAGCCCCATTATAACGCTTAACGGGTGGACGATATGACAGGTTTAATGTCGGTCTTGCGGAATTCTACGTTTAAAAGGCTGTTTAATTTAAATTCAGACGAGGCAAAGGGCAGAAGCTGCATACTTGCCTCTACCGTGCTGTCGAGTATTGTCACGAACATTACCGGCGGCATTTTTTATTCCGGTTATCTGCTCGAATACGGCATCACCATCGTAAACATCGGTATTCTGACCTTTATCCCGTTTATCGCCAACGCGTTCAGCCTGCTTTCCCCGATGATTTTGGAACCCATCAAAAAGCGGAAGGCAATTCTTGCGGCCAGCCGGGCCGCATCGTACGTCATCAAAATTCTCGGCCTTATCCTTTTGCCGATGATCGTGAAAAGCGAGGTCGGCAGAAACATCGGATTCGCCGTTATCGTATTTGTCTCCAGCGCCATCAGCGCACTGTTTTCAGCCGGCTATTCGGTCTGGCACATCAGCTTTCTGCCCGAAAGCATACGGGCAGACTACTTCAACGTCTCGAGCGCGATCGCAAACTTCATCGTCGGCATGGTATCCCTTGTCAGCGCCGTCGTTACCGACGCGTTTTCGCATAGCGAACAGCGGATTCAGATTATTACGGCGCTGTATATCGTCGGTCTGGTTCTCGCCCTGCTGGACGTACTGGTGCTCTGCCTGCCGAAAGAGTACGAGTATCAGCACACCACCGCGAAGCCGAAGCTCACGGACACGGTCCGACTTGCGTTCAGCCAGAAGAAGTTCATGCTGACCATGTGGATTATGTTCTGGTACACCTTCGCATCCAACCTGACCGCGTCGGTCATCAACGTCTATCTGCTGCAGGACATCGGCGTTTCCTATACCTTCGTGACCGGCATCAACGCTTCTTACTTTGTGTTCTTTATTCTGTTCGGCTCGGTCGCAAAGAAGATGATTTCGCGGTTCGCGTGGTTCAAAACCTTCGCTTTCGCCGTTTTCCCGCTGTTTTTCACCTATGTCCTTTACTCGTTCGTCAACAGCAGCAACTACTACTGGCTGATGCTGATTGTCCGGCTGACCCAGCACTTCCTGAGCGTCATGATCCAGATTACCTACTCGAACTTCCCGTACATCAATCTGCCGCCCGGCGACCGGACCAATTATATGTCTTTCTACACGGTGTTCGTAAACCTCGCCTCGCTGTTGTCGATGCTGCTCGGAACCGGATTCGTCGGCTGGCTCGGCGACAACCGCGTTCCTGTACTCGGCAGGCAGTTAAACAGCGTTCAAATCCTCATGCTCGCTACCGGAACGCTGCTCGGCCTGCTCGCAATCGCAGTTTTAAAACTCATCCCCAAAATCACGCCGGATAAAGAATAAAAAGAATAATTTATGCAAAAAACAACAAGCCAAACGGGTTTCCGTCCGGCTTGTATTTTCTTATCCTAACAGTGTGAACTCAAACTGCAGGTTATGATATGGTACGACGATCTTGTCATACTGCTTTATAACTTTCTTGTCCGTATTTTGCTCTATTAAATCGTTTATCGAACCCGGGAAGTAATTCTTGAGCGCCCATATTCTGCCCGGATGCGCATATACCTCTGATAAATCCCGCACTGTTTTCAACTGCGGCGAGAACGCGCTGTACGCCAGCTCCACGTCCCACTCGTCATGGTTGTAGAAGAACAGGTTCAACTCTGGATGCCTTTCGGCAAGCACTGCTACCAAGCCGATGTTGTCGCTTACGACTATGTCGCCTTCTTGGAAATTCTCGGCGATAAACGTATCAATCGCATCATTTTCCGGCGTGTACATATTTTCATAAATCGGCGTTACTCTTAACACGAGCACCGTCGCGAGCAGGATCAGAAGCCCGCCTTTTATGTAAAACTGCTTGATTTTATCAAAAGCAAAGGCAAGGAAAAATACAATCAGCCCGGAAAGCACCGTCAAATAGCGAACGTAGTACAGCGGACGAATCAGCGAAACCGCCATATAAAAGGCGATGATTACCCCCAGCGTTTTAAGTGTGAGCAGTGCAGGCTCGCATTTTTCTTTGTTCTTTTTATAATACAGGTAAAAGAACAAAGCGCACACCGCCCAGAAGAAAACCGCGATCCCGTCGTAAATCTTCGAAGTAATATCGGTCAGCCCGTGTACATCCTCCGGAACCTCCCCGACCATAAAGAACGAGAGCGATTTATAGATAAAATCGGGGTAGATGATTTGTATCCAGAAAGACGGCACGACGCTTTTCGACTGCCATATCAGGCATATAAAGCCGGGTATGTAGGCATACAGCTGAATCTTCGCCAGCTTCTTCCATTCTTCGATTTGATTTTTTTCTCTGAAGTACAAGAGGAACAGAAAGTTTACCGCGCCCGCAGCGGCAAGCGCGTAGTAGTGCGTATATGCGCCGAGTATCGAAAAAGTAAGGAACAAAACTCTGCTTTTTTTATCGGTCATGCCGGACTTATAGTATCGGTACGCATAAACCGCCGTCAGCAGAACAAGCACCGGCGCAAAAGAATACATTCTTATCTCGTTGGCGTATTTAAACGAGGAAGCGAACAGCACAAACAGCGTCGTATACCAGAAGCCGACCTTTTCGCCAAAGTCTTTTCGGATTATGGTAAATCCGAGTCCAGCGAGAACAGATTGGAAAATTACCGAAAACATCCGTAATGCGTGAATACTGTTCCCGAAAACAAGCGAATACAGTTTTAAAACGACATAATAGAACGGCGGATGAACGTCTCCGATGTTATAAAAAACTACATTCCATAACTTCTGCTGCACCAGTCCGACCGTATACGCCTCGTCAAACCATATTTGATTGTGAAACGATCCGTGCACCCAAAAAGCGGTCCCGGCAGCCCAGATTAGTATGTGCAGTAACGCAAATAGTCTTTTTTTCATAAGCACCCTGATAAACTTTTATTTACTGGAACTATTATATAACTTATTTGCTTTTTGTCAAATTTTCGCCGAACAGCAAAACACCTGCCGCAGAAGGATTTGGCAGGTGTTGAGATAAAACTAAGGTAAAATTAAACGAAATTTAATTATTTTCTCTGCTGGGCGGCGTACTCAGCCTCAAACTTCGTCCCGTCAAAACCCGGGTCGCTGGTTCTGAGCCTGGATATGAGCGCTTCCTTGCCGCCGTTTTCTTTGCTCTTCTTGCCGGCGAGCATAATCTTGATGCTGTCGCACAGCTTATGCGTCGAAACAAGGCCGTTCGGCTTGCCCTCGAGGTAGTTGACGACGTGTTTGAGCATCGCCTCATAAACTTTGTTGGTGTCGATTTTGTAGGCAAAGCTGGTCTTTGTGGTCATGACCAGCGCGGTGCTCGGCTGCCAGCCCTTCAGGCAGATATGGTAGCAGGCGGTCGCGCCGCTGTCGAAGCGGACGTAATAGCTGTCACAGGGGGTCTCGCCGACGACGCCGGCGCCGATGTAGCGGACCGAAACGGGCGAAGCGTCCCGAAGGAATCCCATGATGCTCTCAATCGCGTGTATCGCGTAGTTGAACTCGTCCACGCCGACCATGGTCGAAACGTGAACAATCTCGCCCCGCTGCTCGTCCGGCACCGCGAAAAAGCTGTCGTGCTCGTAGGTATAGCGGAGCGCGCTGCTGCCTAAAATCACCGCGCCCTTTTCGGCCAATCTTTCAATGGTTTTTACATCCTTCATATTGCCGACGAGCGGCTTGTCGATGAAAACCGGTACGCCCGCCTTGATAAACGGCATCGCAAGCTCGATGTGTCTGTCCCAGTTGCAGCTCTGGATGAAGGCGATATCGACGTTCTTCGCCATTTCGGAAAGCGAGTAGTAGCGCTTTTCAAGGCCGAATCTTTTGATAAAAGCGTCGACTTCCTCGTCTGTACGAAAACCGTCGTTGTAAACCGCCGTATAGCGCGCTCTGTTTTCTCTTAAAAGAATCTCCGCAAACGCGGGCGCGTGCGAGGTGTCAATATTTACAGTTCCAATTCTGAACATACCCAAAAACTTCCTTTGTTTTTAATGTTGCTGTAATATTAACACCTTTTTCCCAATAATTCAATATACATTGAGAAAAATTTGTATTCCTTACCTCTTCATTCTTACTTCTTACCTCTTCACTCTTACCTCTTCGTTCTTACTTCTTACCTCTTCGTTCTTACTTCTTACCTCTTCGTTCTTACTTCTTACCTCTTACCTTCAATAAAACCGCATCGCGCACACCGACATGTCGTCCGCGCACTCCGACCTGTTCCGCGCTTCCTCCAGCACGCGCGCGGCAAGCGCGTGCGCGCTCCTGCAGCCGCCCTGCTTCATTATCTCGCACAAATCGAACCCTCGCGCGCCGGTCTGAACCACGCCGTCGGAAACCATGACCAAAAAGTCGCCTTTTTTCAGCGTAATCATAATCTTTTCCGCTATCACCTCCCGCATAATGCCGGCGGGCGGGGTTTTTGCCTCGATTCTGTGGCATTCGCCATCCCGCAGCAGGAAGGTCGGCGCGGCGCCGACTTTGAAAATGGTCGCCTGCGCGGTAATTCTGTCCACTTCAAGCAGGTCTATTGTGGCAAAAACCTCCTCCTTCTTTTTCGTCAGCATTTTGTTCACCATCTGTAGCGCGTCCTTCTTGTCGGCGCCGATGGTCAGCAGTTTTTCCAGCATAATCGCGGACAGGCGCGAGGTCAATGCCGCGTCCCTGCCGCTTCCCATGCCGTCGGAGATCAGGCAGTAGAAATACTTCTCGTCGCTCTCAAAAAAGCTGACCGTGTCGCCGCAGACGGTTTCGCCGTTTTTGGCAAGCAGGTTCTTGGCGTACTCCACGTTGATTTTGGGAAGCGTGGTAAACCGCATGATCACATAATTGTCGTTGATGAGAAACTCGGGATGCGATATCCGGACCCGCGCGGCTTCCGAGAGCAGCGCCGACAGCTTGTTCGAGGAAACGCTCATCTTGTCCGGTTTGACGCCAAACACCTCAATGGTTTTCTGCCGGATGCCGGTCACGCTCACCCGGTCGCAGGCGACCCCGTTGGCAAGTAAAACCTTCTTAATCGACGACGCGAGCGGCTTGTCCTCGTAGCTGTTGTCCTCCTGCTTGCGCGCCGCTTCGTTGAGCAGAACCGAGAACGAGTTGTACTCCTCCGCCAGCGCCTTCAGCCCGTTCTCGCATTCCTCTTCCTTCAGAAGCGCCAGCCGGTTGACCGCGCGGGCGATTCTGTCCAGGTGCGCGCAGCCCTGCCGGAAATGCAGCGGCAGCTTGTCGTACTCGACGATTCCCTTGACCCGGATGTCCGTAGTCAGGCGGTTGCACAGCTCGTTGACGTCCAGCGAGCAGCCCTTGCAGCGCTCGCAGAACATGGAAGTCGTCATTTTGATTTTTTTATAGATTTGGGTAATGCTGTCGGCGGTCGCGGTGTCGCTGACCGTATAAAACAGGTTGGAAAGCGAGGAGAACGCGGCCGCGTATTTTTTCAGCTTGATGTCTCTGCCCGGCGGCGAAGGCGACGGGCTTTCAACCACCGGCAGTTTTTTCCGAATCGGAATAAACCCGACAACCGCGGCCAAAAGCATAACCGCCGCCGCCCATTCCGGTTCAAAGTCGGACAAATACGCGTATCCGGACATGGAGAGCATAAACGACAATATAAATGCAAATACCGCGCTGCTCTGCTCAAGCAGTCCGAAGGTGATGCCCAATATGCCCAGCGCCGCGATGGCGGGGACGCTGCAGGCGAGTCCGCAAACAAAGCCGCACACGCCGCCGAACAGAAAACCCCTTGTCTTTGCCGCCGCCAGCGTGAACAGAGCGCCGGCGGCAAGCGAAAGCGGGACAGACGCGATTTCAAACATGCCGAAAAAGCTCGCGCCCGCGAACGCGAAGGCGACCATCGAGCAGTCTTTGAGCGCTCTCGGAATATGGACCGAACGCGGCTCGAAATACAGCGCGAACAGTCCCGAAAACACCGGTATGGAAACCGCGGTGGCGACGACGAGCACAACGTCCGCGAACAATTCGATGCCGCCCAGCCCGGCTTTTGCCGCCAACACCGCCGCGCTGCAGCAGGCGAGGACGAGTTTTAAATAGAGCGGACAGGGCGTTTCTTTATCCGCGGAGCGAAGGATGAAAAACAAGATCAGCAGTATCAGCACGGGCAGGAACAGATTGACCCCCGTTATGACGAACGAAATAAGACAGCCGAGCATAAAGGGCAGTCTGTATTTGGACGACGACGCGATGACCAGCGACAGACCGAACGGGTACACGCCCGCGGTAATCGGGCTGACGCCGAACGCGCAGGCGAGCGCAAACGCGGCCGCGAATACTGCCGCTTCTTTCTTTGTCACCTTTATCTTCTTTTTCACTTTGCTTACCAAAGCGGTATCCATACATAAACATCCTTTCAGCTTCTCTTTCTGTGCGGGAGAACAGTATAATACCAACCGAAAGGATGTCCTTGTCGAAGTCAATGACTACTTTTTTGTATTTTTTCTTGCAACGCGACCGCTTTTTGGCAGAATGAATAACATAATTGTGACTTGTAGGTATTATGGTAAGTTCGCGCGATAAAAAATCCTCACCGAATATTCGGTGAGGATATTTTTATCCATTTTTCTCCAGCGCCGCTTTGAGTACCGGGAATATGCCCTCCGCCATGGCTCTGAAGCCTAAATCGGTCGGGTGCAGTCCGTCGACGGTGTAGTCGTTGGGGTTGTCCGGGTCGAAGAACAGACTGCCGTCCACGAAGTAAACATTGTCGTCGCCGGCGGCTTTCGCTTTTTCGTAGTTGTTCATAATCAGCTTGCGGCACTGCACGGCGTTCGGGTCTTTCGGATTGTACGAACAGCGGGAAACGAAAATAATCGGAATATCCGGATGCGCGTTCCGTACGATTTCATAGAAAGGATAATGCGTCGGCCCCAGTTTTTCCGGCGTGTCCGCGTTGTAGTCGTAGTCGAAGACGAACGCCGACATTTCTATCAAGGCGATGTATTCCGCGATCGCGGTTTCGCCGAACGCCGAGCCGGAGAAGCCGAGGTTGACGACGCCCGCGTCCAAAGCGCGGCTCAAAATGTTGAAGTAGGCGGTTCCCGGTCTGGATGCGCACCCGCCCTGCGTGATGGACGAGCCGTAGAACACGATCGGCTTGTCATAGGCGCGGGGGAGCGGCTGCGCTATCGTCGCGTCGCTCGGCAATCCGATCGACATTTCCTTGACGCCGGCGTACAAGGGCAGATTTATCAGCACCTCTTTGGTGCCGGCTTCCAGCACGACATCTCCGCTGTATTTCGGCTCCTGCGTAGGCAGGATGGTGGTCACATACTTCCTTGCCGTTCCCGTGCCGACGTAAACGTCCATGCCGGAGATGCCGCTGGGCGCGAAATGCTTCATTCCCGCGTAGGAATAGTGGAGCGTGACGTCGATTTTCAAATTCGTCGCGTTGGTGCGGAAGCGCACTTGACCGCCCGCGGTGTTCCAGGCAAGATTTTTATTCATATCGGTATATTTGCTTTGGTCGGCGATCTTGAGCCGGTAAAGCTGGTTGCCGTTCTCTTCCAGGTAGGGGAAACCGGAAATGTCGATCTCCGGCGCGAAAATGCTGATATATGTATAGCCGTTCTCGGATTTGACGATGTAATTGGAATCTATCTCCGACGCCTTCTTAAACTCGCCGGAATTGATGTCCAGCGGCGACGGGGCGGGTTTTCCGAAAACGCCGGTCTGTTCTTGTTCTTCGGAAACGGTAGAAGAAGTATTGTCCTGCGGTTCGGGCCGGGTCGCGCAGGACGACGCCAGTAGCGCGAAAACTAAAATCACTGCAAACAAAATCCTTTTCATAAAAACCTCCAAACATATCATTAAAATTCATTATATAACTTATTAAATATTTGTCAAGCAAAACGGAAAAAGGCAAAAAAATATCCTCCGTTTTAAGAAACGGAGGAAGCTATTACTGCAGCCATAAAGCGAATCCGACGAGCGCGAAGAGGAACCCGATATTATAAAGCGTGAAAAGCAGCATGTATCTGCCCGCTTTGCCGGTTTTGCTCTTTACATACTCCTGATAGGTTATCAGGCTCGCGAGCGAAGCGACCAGCGTGCCGGCGCCGCCGACGTTGACGCCGATTAACAGTTCTCTGTAATTGTCTGAAAATTGCGAGAAGAGAATCGCGGTCGGCACGTTCGAGATGACCTGACAGGACAAAACGGTTGAAATCAGCGTGCTCTTTTCCAGCAGCGCGCCAAAGAAGTTTCTGACCCCTTCGATGCGCGCCATGTTCCCCGAAAAGATAAAGAAGCACACAAAGGTGAGCATCAGCGGGTAATCCACTTCGCGCAGCGCCTTTTTATCCAAAAAGAGAAGCGCCGCCGTAATGATTACGAACCCGACATAATACGAAACCGCGTTGAAAACCGCCGCAATCGCGAGCGCGAACAGTATGAGATAAACCGCCGTGCGCGCCGCCGGGAGTTTTTCGCTTTCCTCGGGGATGGTCAGCGGTTCCGGTTTTATAAACAGACAGCATAGCGTGATGAGCGCGACCGAGAGCAGAAAGTAGGGCAGCATGATGCGCATAAACTCGCCGGTCGGAATCGAATATTTCGAGTAAAGGTACAGATTCTGCGGATTGCCGAGCGGGGTGAGCATGCCGCCCAGATTGGCGGCGAAATTCTGCATGATGAAGGTAAACGCCGTGTATTTTTGCTTGCCGGTTTCGGTCAGCACGAAATAGCTGAGCGGCAGAAACGCGATGAGCGCCATGTCGTTCGCGAACAGCATGGAGCCGACCAGCGTGATGTACACCAGCCCGATGACCGCCAGCCTCGTGTTGCGGAACAACGCGGCGATTTTCCGCGAAAGCACCTTAAAAAAACGGATGTTGCGCAGCGCGCTCACGACCGCGAGCACGCAGAACAGACAGTTAAGCGTTTTAAAATCAAAATATTCGAAATATTCCTTGTCCGGCGGAACCAGCGCGGCCGAAACCGCGGCGGCAAGAAAGGAAATGACAAAAACAATGTTCTTCCGTAAAAAACCGTATATCCGAAAAGGCGTTCCCGCCCTCTCTTTTTTCAGACCAAATGCCGCCTGCATGCAAAATCCTCTTTTATTATTTTAAATACACAGAATGCAATTATACGCCTGCGCGCGGCAAAAAGCAATAGGGATTTTTTGCGGTGTTTTCGGCAAAAAGAACAAAAAAACAGCCGCTCTGCTTTTTTCGCAGAGCGGCGCTTTTTGAATCAGTTACGCTTTGAATTTTTCGAGCTGTTTGAACAGTTCGGGGTCGTCACCGTGCGCAACCAGCTTGATCGGCTCAAGCAGGTTCAGGCTGAAAATGCCCATCAGGCTTTTCGCGTCGACGACATAGCGTCCGGAGACGAGGTCGATATTAAAAGGATACTTCTCGACAATGCTGGTGAAATCCTTTATGTCCTGAATCGTCGCTAACTTAATCATCATTTCTTTCATGCTGCGTTCATTCCTTTCTTAATGCGGAACGCTTCTTTAGCTTTGAGAAGGTTCCCAAATTGCGTATATGAATATTACGGTATCTCCGTCTTTAATCGTAAAATCTTTCCATTTGCCTCTTACGTCTTCGTCGTTAACCTTAGCGACCCACTCATAGTAAATGCTTTTTCCTTCTTTGTCTTCTTCTTTATTCTCTTTGCCGCTAATGGACTTTATCACGCTGTTGCCGTCTTCGTCCTGCTCGTATTCGATGGCTACCTTCTGAGAATTGTCAAGCGCGGTTATTACGGACTCAACGCTCGGATTTTTTCCCTGAACCTCAATGCTCTCTTCAAACAATGTCTCGTCGTAACTGCCGTCGTATCCCTGGTCAATAACGATTTTGACATTTACGTTCGTTTTTTTAGCAGCGCATGAAGTAAACACGGTTGCGGCCGCAAACGCTGCCAAAATAATACAAAGTAATCTTTTCATACATGAACCTCCCTGGTAACTAAGATACCGCAATCTCATTCGAATAATGCATAAGCCTATTATATCGTTCGTTTTTTGAAAAGTCAAGGAAAAATTGGGGGTTTATTGGTGATATCTGAAAAGAACGCTTTTTATAATAATAAAATTTTATTTCGTATTGCACAGTTCACGGAAATAATGTATAATATACTAAATATTATCAAATCAATAGGAAAGGAATCAATAATCCCACATGAAAAAGAACAGAATCCTCTGTCTCTTGCTGTCTGCGGTTCTGCTTTCGGCCGCGCTGACCTCGTGTAAAGGCGAGCAGTCCGGCGACGTTTCGGAAGACATTTCTGAAGACAGCTCCGAAACAGTATCTGTTGACCCGACCGACTACGCGCTGATCAAAGCGAAAATCGACTCCCTTTACACCGGCGAAGTCAACAGAAACCTTGCGAAAAACCTGATTACCAAGGGCAAGAATTATACCTGCTCGATAGCGGCGCATCAGACCTACCCGGACAAGGCCTTCTATCTGACGGACGGTATTTTTGCCTCCAGCCATTATAGAGGAGAAAGCGAGAAGCCGTATTACGCCGGATTTAACGGGATTGCGAAACTTGAGGTGGTTGTAGACCTCGGCTCCGAATACACCAACATCGCCGAGCTCGGCGTAAGCATGTGCATCAATAAGTCGTACGGTATTTCGATCGCCAAAACCGTAGAGTTTTATGTTTCGTCCGACGACGGCGAATACACGCTGGTCGGGACAGTCCTGGCGCCGAAAACCGTGCCTGACGAGGGGCTGTACGACTTTACCCTCAGCCTGCAGGGCACCATTAAAGCTTCCAAAATAAAAGCAGTAATCAAGAATCCTTTGTCGTCATGGATATTCCTTGACGAAGTATACGCGTACAGCTATGAAGGAGAAAAAGGAGACACGGATATGATAGACGAAACGAACAGCTACTACGGCGGCGCGGTGAAGATTCCGGAAATCACCGAACCCACCTACTGGAGCGAAAGCGAACCGGATTATAACCAGAAAATCAATCTGCTTTCCAAACTTACCTATCAAATAAGGTCGGACGACACGATTGACGGCACTTACGCGACCACGCATTACAACAGCACCTTAGACAACCGCGCGCTTACCGACGGCGCACTTTCCGCCAGCGCGACATACAGCGCGTCGCAGTGGTTCCGTTTCACGAGAGGTTTGGGCAGAAGCATCTATTTTGACCTCAAAAACACCAGCGCGGTTTCCGGCTATTCCTTTGGGTTCTTAAAAGAGGATTCGACCGGCGTAAGGCTGCCCGATTACGTCGCCGTTTATGCGTCCGAAAACGGAAACGACTGGATGGAAATAGCGCGAATCTCCAATATCGCTTCGAATAAAGCAAGCGATATTGTCCGCGTAACCGGCAACTTCAAAGAAACCTACCGCGCAAGATTTATCAAGATATACATCCCGGTCGCTACGCACGTCTACGTGGACGAGCTGGAGATTCTCGGCACAAAGAAGGTCGGCAACGCCAAAGCGCTCACGCCCAACACTTCGGAAGACAAACAGTATCCGAACAAATACGCTTCCCCCGAGGAGTTCGGCAACATTCACGACGTGCTGCTCTCCTATGTTTCGCCGGATATCAACCGAATCACCAAAGAGCATTATCTGCCCTATGTCGCCTATATCGAGGACGGTCAGATCAAAGACACGTTGTTTGACGCTTATCTCTACCTGCCCTATGTCAAATACCTCTATGACGGCGGAAAAAAGAAGCCGCTTACCAAAGCCGAATGGCAGAAGTATATCGACTATCAGTTCGAAGCGGGCATCAATTTAGACGCGCTGGACGCCGCGGTTGCCGAAACCAAAGCCGCGCTGGGTCTTAGCGACTACAAAGCAGGCGTTTTCTTCTCCATTCTGTATCCCGTTTCTTCGCAGACCGCTTTCGGCGAAGTAAACGGCAAAAACCTTGACTTCTCGAAGCTCGAGGACAGAAAAGCCGGCGTCAAATGGCTGATCGACGAGCAGGTCAGAAAGTTCAAGGAGAAAGGCTACCAGAACCTCGAGCTGAAAGGCTTCTACTGGTTCACCGAGGAAATCGATTTCGGCGACCAGGGACTGCTCGACCTGCTCCGCTACACCACCGACTACGTCCGCCAGCTGAAGTACTTCACGTTCTGGATACCCTACTGGCAGGCGAGCGGCTACAACAGATGGCAGGAGATCGGATTTGACCTCGCCTGCTACCAGCCCAACTACGCGTTCAATTACACAATTCCCGAAAAAAGGCTGTATGACGCCGCGAAAGCAGCCAAGATGCTCGGAATGTGCATCGAGCTGGAAATAGAGGGCATTTCCCATACCGCGGTAGACAGGCTCAAGACCTATTACAGGGTCGGCGCCGAAACCGGCTATATGACCGAAGCGATCCATATGTATTACCAGAGCGGTATGCCCGGCTCTATCTACAACGCGTATAAGTCAACCGACCCGTACGTTCACTCGCTTTACAAAGACACCTACCTCTTTATCAAAGGCAAGTTTAAAGCGGAGGTAACGGCGCCGCAGAGCCAGTCCCTTGAATGCAAAGCGTCGGAATCCGTGAGCGGCACGGTCGCGGTTAACACGGACAGCGTCATCAAATCCTATACGATTACAACGGCGCCGAAATACGGTTCGGTTCAGCTGAACGCCGACGGTACGTTCGAATACATCCCCGTCAAGGGCATCACCTGCGAAGATTATTTCGAGGTTGCCGTAGATTACGGCTACGCAGTCAGCGAGTCCGCAAAAATTTCGATCAGCGTCAGGTAGCAGATTTCAGAAGTGGAAAGGATGATCTTGAAGGTGATTGAGAAGATTAAGAACGAACAAACCGAGAAATTATGCAAAGCATTCGTCTCCATCAAAACCGTCGAGGAATGCTACCGCTTTCTGGACGATTTATGCACGCTTTCCGAAATCACCGAAATGAGCAAGCGGCTGACCGCAGCCGAAATGCTCAGAGAGGGCACGACCTACAATGAAATCGCTGAAAAAACAGGTCTTTCCACTGCGACGATCACGCGCGTAAACCGTTCGCTGCGCTATGGAAGCGACGGGTACAATATGGTGCTCGACCGGATTCAGAGATGAGCGCGTTCGACGTAACCGCTCGCCTGTACGACCAGATAAACGGGGACCAGTACGCGCCCTACGCGGCTTTTCTCAAGCAGTGTTTCCGCTGCGCGCGGATACCGGTCAGAGAAGTGCTTGATTTGGGCTGCGGAACCGGCGGCATCACCGTTTTGCTTGCGGAAAGCGGTTTCGACATGGTCGCGGTCGATATTTCGCCCGAGATGCTTTCCGTAGCGAAGGACCGAAAAGGGAGCGAAAACATCCTGTATGTATGCCAGGATATGCGCGCGCTGGACCTTTACGGAACCGTACAGGCGGCATATTCCTCGTTCGACTGTCTGAATTACTTAAAAAAGACCGCCGAACTGGACAAGGTTTTCTCTTTGCTGCGCAATTACATCGAGACCGGCGGCGTGCTTGTCTTTGACGTAAACACGCTTTACCGATATCAGACCGTCTTTGCGGACAACAGCTATGTGTACGAATTCGGCGACGATATGCTCGTCTGGCAGAACCATTATTCTCCGGCGAACCGGACGTGCGGCTTTTACCTGACCTATTTTCAAAAGTCCGACGACGAAACGTACGCGCGCTACGACGAGGCGCAGAAGCAACGATACTTTCCGCAGAAAACCATTCTTTCTCTTTTGAAAAAGAACCGTTTTTCCGTGGAAGGCGTGTTCGGTTCGACGGATTTTGCGCCGCTTTTGGAAACAAGCGAAAAAGCGTATTATGTTGCGGTCGCAATATAAATAGAAGAGCAGCCCTTCGGGGCTGCTCTGTTTGTTTTCCGTTTATTTACCGTATTCCGTGAAAGCCGAAAGAAGCGCGTCCTTTTTATCCGTCGTGTCGCTTGTGAAGGTGATAATAAAGGAAACGACTCTGCCGTCCTGAATTCTTATGTAGTATTCCTGCGTCATGGATATAGAAGCATAGGTCGCGGTAGCCGACAGCGTAGCGTATTCCTGGCCCGCGATGGTCGCGCTGCCTTTTCCGGTGGTCACTTCGTATTGTATGGTTTTGATGCCGGCGAGCTGCTGTTTCAAAGTCTCGATATACTTCTCCGCCGTCATTCTTGACTGCAGTTTCTCCGTCATCAAAATCACGTTCGGATTTCGGTCTCCATAATACGCGTACATTTCAATCACCGAGTTGTCAACCGCGGCGTCAACATTCAAAGATTCCGACTTCAGAAGCTGCGTGCTCTGGTTGATTGTGCTTTTCATCTCTTCTTCTGTCGCCAGTTTGACTCCTTCCGGGGCCGTGAATTTCAGATTGAGAAACTCGCTCTCATAGGTCGTGCTTGTCAATATGCCTTTTTGATACGCTTTTTCCTGACAGGATGCCATGCTCAAAATTAGGAAAACAAGCAAGAAGAACGCCACTGTCTTTTTCATGCAAAAACTCCTTTTTTTTACTTATAATACCCTCTTGTGTAAGGGAAAGGCGCGGGGGCTTTCGCAAAGCACAGCGAAATCAGGTTGTCAAACTCCTTTTCGTCTTGTATTTCGTCGGTGAACAGAAGCGTGTAAAGTCCGACGCCGCATTTTTTCAGCTCGCCGATTTTATCGGCAAGGTAAATCGGCACCGAGTTGTAAATGATGATGCGGTGCTTATACTCTCGTTTGATCGGGAACTCCGCTTTCGTGCGGTCAACCAGAACCCCGCCGCAGTTTTCGCCGCAGGCTTCGCCAAGGTTCTGAATTATGCAGTTTTCGGTCTGCATCAAAGGAAGCCGCCCGTAAACGATATATTCCTCCGCGCAGCCGGCAATCGAAAGGTTCTTCGGATTGGCTTCGGGCGATAGGAGGATAGAGGAAAAGGACAGCCGCTCCAATAACGCCATGGTTCTTGAATTGGTAACGTTCAGGGAATAATCGCCGTGCGTATAAAAGTCCTTGCACAAATCAAGGTGCGCGATGTTGGAAACAGTGGCTTGTCTGACGCCCGCATTTTTCGCGTAGTCGAGCAGACGCTTTACGTCCGGCGCGTCGCTGTCGAAGATGGTTCTCGGCAGGATGACGCTGATTTTGTCGGCGTATTCCGTTATGTCGCCGAGCCGCCGAATGTCCCACAGCGGAAGGTCGATGCGGGCGGCAGAATCGTAATACTTTTTTATCATCCTGCTGTCCGGGCAGCGGCTCTCGAAGCGGAAAACAAATCCTTTCTGCTTTGACGGCGGTATGATTCTGTCCGGGTTTTTCTCCGGCAGGATTAGCGGCAGGGCCTCCGGCTGTTTATAAGGCGCGTTTCTGCGCGGCAGCGGAAGTTTTTCGATATTGACGCTTTTGGAAAGCTGTTTGTCGCTCTCCCTGCGGATGCCGAACATAGAAGGTCCGGTTTTTCCGGTAAAGTAGCCGTCGGTAAAGCCGCTCCGTGAAAAGACGTTGCGCAAAGCCTGCAACTCCGCTTCGGTCGCTTTGCGGTTCTCGTCGATCAGCCTGCGGTAGATTCTCGTGACCTCATACACATAGTCCGGGCTTTTCATTCTGCCCTCGATTTTCAAAGCGGCAACGCCCATCGCCGCAAGCTCCGGAATATGCTCGGCAAGGCAGAGGTCTTTGAGCGACAGCGGGTACTCGTTTTTTCCGCTGTAGCGCATCCTGCAGGGCTGCGCGCATTCGCCGCGGTTGCCGCTTCTTTTCCCGATCATCGAGGACATCAGGCAGCCGCCGCTCATGCTTACGCACAATGCGCCGTGGACAAAGACCTCGCACTCTATCCCGCTGTCGCAGAGCGCTTTTATATCCTTCGCCGTCGCTTCCCGCGCCATCACAACGCGGGAAAAGCCGAGGTTTTTAAGCAGTTCAACCGCGCCGGCAGAGTGCTGCTGCATTTGGGTGCTCGCGTGCAGCACAATGTCCGGAAACGCCTGCTTTAAAAAAACCGCGAGCCCGAGGTCCTGCACGATGTACGCGCCGGGACGAACGTTCTCCTCCAAAAATGTCACATATTCCTTTATTTCCTGAAACTCTCTGTCAAACGCAAGCGTGTTGAGCGTGATTAAAAGCCTTACGTTTTTTTCTCTGCACAGCCGTCCGGCGGCGATTAATTCTTTGCGGTCAAAATTCTTTGCGTTGATGCGGGCGTTGAAGTTCCCGCCCCCGAGATAAACCTCGTCCGCCCCGGCGGCGACGGCGGCGCGCAGCGCTTCGGGACTGCCCGCCGGCGAGAGAAGAAACGGCATTGATATCCATCCTTTTTGGTTTACAATTTATATGGACCTGATTTATGTCTTTAAAAAAATAGTATAATATTTTTAGAATAAAGTCAACCGATTCAATATACGCCTGATTGGGAAATTTGCATATATTTTTTGCATTTTTATACACGGTTTTGTGTATTATGATATACAAGTTTGTGAATGAGTTCTAATAATGTAAACTATTTGTTAACATATCAAAAGCCTGTTGATTTATGTCGCTTTTAATGCTATTCTTGGATTAGAAATGCTTGTACTGTTTCCGGTTAGAAGCATTTTTTACTTTTTTTTATTTTAAAATGGAGGGTATTTATGCTCGAAAAGTTTTTCAAACTAAAAGAAAATGGCACAAAAGTAACTACAGAAGTAGTGGCCGGTTTGACAACTTTCTTTGCTATGGCTTACATCATGTTTGTAAACCCAGCTATTTTGTCTCAAACAGGTATGCCGAGCGGAGCAGTTTTCCTTGCCACAATAATCGCTTCTGTAATCGGAACGCTTGTAATGGGTCTTTTTGCAAATGTTCCGTATGCACAGGCTCCCGGCATGGGATTAAACGCATTCTTTACTTTTACGGTCTGCTTTGGACTTGGTTTTTCATGGCAGGAAGCGCTTGCAATGGTTTTCATCTGCGGTGTAGTCAACGTACTCATCACCGTAACCAAAGTAAGAAAAGCGATTATTAAGTCTATCCCTGTCAGTGTTCAGCACGCTATCGGCGGCGGTATCGGTATCTTTATTGCTTATATCGGAATTAAGAACGCCGGTCTGATTAATTTTACTTCCGACCCCAACACATATGTTTTATTAGATAGCGGAACGGTAATAGCAGACAGCAGCGCGGTTCCGGCTCTTGTTGATTTCAACACGCCGGCACTCTGGCTTGCACTTTTCGGATTGGCTCTGACGCTTGTACTCGTTGTCTGCAAAGCAAAAGGTTCCATTTTGCTTGGTATTTTTATTACAACCGTTGTCGGCGTTATCATGCAGCTCTGCGGTTTAGAGGTCGGCGTCAAACTTGACTCGATCAATAATATTTCTTTCTCCGCCCCGTTTAAAGAGCTCGGCACCACCTTCGGCGCAGCCTTCAAAGGCATGGGAACGCTCTTTAGCGATTTATCAAAACTTCCGCTTGTTCTTTCAACGATTTTCGCATTCAGCCTTTCTGATACCTTTGACACCATCGGAACCTTTATCGGTACCGGAAGAAGAACTGGAATCTTCAGCGAAGAAGATCAGAAAGCGCTCGAATCCAGCAGCGGATTTAAATCTAAAATGGACAAGGCTCTGTTTGCAGACTCCATAGCAACCTCCATTGGCGCAATCTTTGGTACTTCCAACACAACCACTTATGTCGAAAGCGCAGCAGGAATCGGCGTAGGCGGACGTACGGGTCTTACCAGCGTAGTTACCGCATTGCTTTTCATTGTCAGCATCATCTTCGCTCCGTTCCTGGGCCTCATCCCCGCCGCAGCAACCGCTCCCGCGCTGGTAGTTGTCGGTATTATGATGCTCAGCTCCTTCAAAGAAGTTGAATGGTCCGATATTGAAGAAGCAATCCCCGCATTCTTTGCCGGCATCTTCATGGCTATCTGCTACAGCATTTCTTACGGCATCGCATTCGGTTTCATCACCTACTGCCTCGTAAAATGCTTCAGACGTCAGGCAAAGGATATTCATCCGATTCTTTGGGTATCCACCGCATTATTCATACTCAACTTTGTAATTCTTGCGTTAATCTAATTTGCAATAAACTTCCGGCGTGCCGCGGATACTGCGGCACGCTTTTTTTATTATAGAAATAATTTCTTGCCGACTGGTTGAAAATAGTGGTGAATTGTTGTATAATGTAGTTTGTTATAATCTAAACAGAAAACCATAAAAAGGAAGTAACCAATTTTGAACCTGATGCATAAATCCGCCTATTATTACGAGCTTCCCGAACGGCTCATCGCGCAAACGCCTCTTGAGAAGCGGGACTGCTCAAGGCTCTTTGTTGTTCACAAAGACAGCGGAGAATTCGAGCATAAACGGTTCTTTGAGATAGAAAGCTATCTGAACAAAGGCGACTGCCTTGTCATCAACGACACGCGCGTGATCCCGGCGCGGATTTTCGGCAAAAGCGAACGCCACGCCGGCGAAGTCGAGACGGTGCTGCTAAAGCGCTCCGACGTTCCGGGCGTTGAAGAATGGGAGTGCCTTACGAGACCGGGCAAAAAAACAAAAGTCGGCGAGAAAATCTTTTATCCGCACGGGCTGACCGGAACGGTAGTCGATGTTCTGGACGGCGGCGTGCGGAAAATACGCTTTGAATGCGAAGGCATTTTTCTCGAAGTGCTCGAAAAAATCGGAACGATGCCCCTGCCGCCCTACATCACCAAAAAGCTGGACGACCAGGAGCGTTATCAAACCGTATATGCGAAAATCAAAGGCTCTGCCGCGGCACCGACAGCAGGGCTTCATTTCACACCGGAGCTGTTAAAAAAGCTCGAGGACAAAGGCGTCGTCATCGCGCGGGTGCTTTTGCACGTCGGGCTCGGAACCTTCCGCCCGGTCAAGGAAGAAGAAATCACCCGGCATAAAATGCATTCGGAGTATATCAAAGTCACGCCCGAAGCGGCGGAAGTCATCAATAAAGCAAAACAAAACGGCGGCAGAATATTCGCGGTCGGGACAACCTGCACCAGAGTGCTCGAGACCGTCGCGGACGAGAACGGCGTCATGCGCCCGTTCGAAGGCGAGACGGATATCTTCATCTATCCCGGCTACCGCTTCAAAGCCGTGGACGCGCTGATTACCAACTTCCATCTGCCGGAGAGCACGCTGATTATGCTGGTCGCGGCGTTCGCCGGCTACGATTTGACCATGGCGGCTTACAACGAAGCCGTCCGGCAGGAGTACCGGTTCTTTTCTTTCGGCGACGCGATGCTGCTGCTGTAGGGCGAATCGCAAAATTCTAAAAAGGAGTATGGCTTTTTGGATAAAATCCCCGTTATCGCGATTGTCGGCGTTACCGCATCCGGAAAAAGCGAGCTTGCGTTAAGGCTTTGCGAGCATATCGGCGGCGAGATTATCAGCGGCGACTCCATGCAGATATACCGCGGCATGGATATCGGCACAGCCAAGCCGACGCCGGAAGAACAAGCGCGCGTCCCGCACCACTTAATCGATATCGCGGACATTACCGAGGCGTTCTCGGTCGCGCTGTTTGTAGAGAAAGCGGCGCGGGCGGCAAAAGAAATCGCCGCCAGAGGCAAAATGCCGGTTGTGGTCGGCGGAACGGGGCTGTATATCCAGATGCTGCTGAACGGAAGAATGCTTCCGGAGATGGATTCGAACGAGGAACTGCGCAGACAGCTGTACGAAAAAGCGGAAAACGAGGGCAACCAGGCGCTGCACGACTATTTAAACAGCATCGACCCGGAAAGCGCGGCCGCCATTCACCCCAACAACGTAAAAAGAGTGGTCAGAGCGATTGAGATTTATCTGACGACCGGGTTGACCAAAACGCAGCAGAACGAGCTGAGCAGGCAGGGGGTAAGCCCCTTTGATTATAAACTGTTGTACCTTTATAGTCCGGACAGGCAGTTTTTGTACGACCGGATCAACGCCCGCGTGGACAAGATGATGGCCGCCGGGCTGGAGGAAGAGGTCAGAAGGCTGTACGCGCGGGGGCTCGCGGATACGCCCACGGCTTCCCAGGCAATCGGATACAAAGAGTTTTTCCCCTACTTTGAAGGTAAAATCGACCTTGACACCGTCGTTTCCGACATCAAACAGCATACGAGAAATTACGCCAAGCGGCAGATTACCTTCTTCAACCGGATGGAGAACAAAACGGTAATAGACATTTCTGCCGGCAGCGAGGAAGTGTTTCAGAAGGCAATAGAGGTTTGCCGATAAAACAGGAGGTGTTCAGGCTGAAAAGTCAATTTGCAAAGCAGTTCTTGATGACTTTGCTCTCACTGTTTATTATCGCATATATAGTATTGCAGCTTGCCTTGAACGTCGGCGATCTTGTCGAAATCGAAACGGTTACGTACGCTTCCGCGACCGAAAAACTTGAGCTGACCGCCTATCTTTTCCGGGATGAAACGCCCATCGCCGCTTTGTCGTGGGGCGTAAACAGCTACTTCTTCGACGACGGCGAAAGGGTGGCCAAAGGCGAACAGCTCGCGGTTACATACACCAACGAAAACGACGCGATGATTCAGAATAAAATAAAAAACATCAATAAAAAAATCAACATTCTAAAAAAGAGCGCAGTCAACTACGGTTCGTCTACGACGGACATTGAAAAGCTGGACAAAATCATATCCGACGTCACGCTCGAAATGCTAAAAGCCATCCGAAAAAACGATTTACCGGGAGCGCTCCGCTACAAGGAAGAGCTGACGATACAGAACAACCGGTACGCGGCGCTGAACTCTTCTCAGAACAACTACAACTCGCAGATATTGACGCTTGAAAACGAGAAAAAAGCGCTCGAGCGCATGCTGCAAAGCGAGGGCGCGGCCTATACGGCTTCCGTGCCCGGATATTTCTACTCCACGCTGGACGGGTATGAAAACATTTTCACCATGGAAAAGCTGGAAAATCTCACGTTGAGCGCTTTTGAGCAGTTAAAAAACGCCGTGCCCGACGATAATCTGATCAGAAACTCGATCGGAAAACTGGTGCTCAGTCCGAACTGGTACATCGCCTGCGAGATGGACAAGCGCACGGCGAGCAATTACGTAAAAGGAAAAAGCTACAATTTCGATTTTCCCATGTCGTCCGATATGATTATCAGCATGAAGCTGGACCGGGTCATCACCCAGAGCGACCAGGATAAGGCGGTTTTGATCTTCTGCAGCAACATCATGCCCGACGGGTTTAACTATTTACGGATGCAGACGGTCAGGCTCATGCTGAAAACCTATGAAGGCTTAAGGATTCCCACTTCCGCGCTGCGCAAAATCAACGGCGAGACCGGCGTTTACGCTTTGAACGGAAACAAGATCGTGTTTAAGAAAACAGAGGTGCTTTTTGAGGAAAACGGCTATTATATCTGTACGCTGCCCGTTGACCCCGCTTACCCCAATCGAAAGAACATCGCGTACGTTTCCAAAACGCAGCTTTCTCTGTACGACACCGTCATTTCTTCCGGCAGAGACATTTATGAAGGGAAAGTGCTTCAGTAATGTATGACAAGCGGCAAATCAAGGAGAATATAGAAAGAATCATTAAGGAAATAAACGGAAGAGCGGCGCTGCTCGCGGCGACCAAAACGGTTCCGCCGGAGATTATCAATTTCGCCGCCGACTGCGGGATAACGCTGATCGGCGAAAACCGCGTTCAGGAACTTTTGGAAAAATACGACAAAATCGACCGCGACAGGCTTGATATACACTTTATCGGGCATCTTCAGCGCAACAAGGTGAAGTACATCATCGACAAGGTGAGCCTGATTCATTCCGTCGACAGCCTGGCGCTGGCGCAGACCATAGACCAATACGCCTACCGCGCCGGAAAGCGCATGGATGTCCTTGTGGAAGTCAACATCGGAAACGAACCGTCCAAGTACGGCATACAATTTGAAGAGATAGACGAATTGATCGAAAAAATCAGCGCGCTGGAGAATATTCGGGTGCGCGGACTGATGGCAATACCGCCGGTATGTGAAAATTCACAAGAAAACATTGTTTTTTTCAAGAAATTAAGCAAAAAATTTATTGACATATTCGGCAAAAAAGTAGATAATAGTAACATAGGCATATTGTCTATTGGCATGAGCAACGATTATCTGCAGGCAATAGAGTGCGGTTCTACGCTCGTCAGAATCGGGTCTGCAATTTTCGGACCGAGAGATTATTCAAAGGTTTGATTTTCACAGGGACGTTTCGTTTATAGAAAACAACTTTTTAAAAATATTTGGAGGTTTAAAATGGGATTGTTCAACCGCTTTTCGGATCTTTTTAAGACCGAAGAAGATTATGACGAAGGATATGATACCTCTTACGAGGATGAAGCTGTCGAGGAACAGGACGCGCCGCAGCAGCAAACCGTAACCCCCCGTCAGACACAGCAGTCTGCGCAATCGAGGGCTACGAGCGGTATAAACTCCTCTATGGCGCTGGAGATGAAGGTTATCAAGCCCGAAAGATTCGAAGCCGTCACGCAGATTGGCGATCACCTTCTGGCGCGCCGTACCGTCGTGCTGAACCTTGAGGATACCAACAAAGAAACTGTCAGAAGAATTATAGATTTCTGCTCCGGAGTAGCGTTTGCCATTGAGGGCCAGATTAAGCGTGTCGCGAACTCCACATATATCATTACGCCGAAAAACGTCGACGTTTCGGGCGACCAGCCGGAGCGCGACGAACCCAAATCTCAACGGGAGCTCTTTTAGCGTTTTCCAAATCGCAGGTGATTGTCTTGACCGAGTTCATTCTAATTTTATCATCGACTGTGGCGGTGTTCATCACCGCCTTAAGCTATATGATTTTAGCGCGGGTACTGCTGCAGTTTTTCGGAACCGACGAATCAAAAATGTATCAGTTCTGCTATGCCGTAACCGAGCCAGTCGTTTCGCCGGTCAGAGACGCGTTGTCCCATTTTGAATATTTGGAAGATATCCCTGTGGATTTCTCCTATCTCGCGACATTCATGCTTTTGACATTCGTAAGATTGATTTTACCTCCTGTCACGAATTTTCTGTAAACCGAACATAAATTAACTCGTAACTGCCCGAAAGGCTGAAAGGACGGATAAGGAAATGCTTGCGCCACACGAACTGAAAAACAAATCTTTTACAAAAAGCTTCAAGGGATATAATCCCGCGGAAGTCGACGAGTATATCGAGTTTTTAATAGAGAAATATACCGAGGCGTATAAAGAGAACAACGAGCTCGAGAGAAAGCTGCGCGTCGTTGTCAACAACCTCGATGAAATAAAGGAAGAGGAAGAGTCCATCCGGAACACCCTGATTTCGGCGCAAAAAATGGGCGAGAAGATTATCCGCGAAGCGAACGAGCGCGCGGAGATTATCACGAGTGCCATCAAGGACAGATGCGACGCCATCATAGCCGAGTTTAAGGAGCAGCTTAAGAAAGAGAAGGAGGAAATGTGGACCATCCGGACCCGCATTCTCGACTTCAAGAAGAATATTTTCGATCTTTACCGCAAACATATCGAAGAGCTGACCAATCTGTCTGTCAACGAAATCGAGGACATCGTTCTTCCCGACGAGGACGCGATCGTTTCCGGCATCTTTACGGACGTCAAGAGCACGATTGAAGCCGAGCTGAAGAAGAACGAGGAAGACGAGCCGAAAATGGCCGAGGATCCCGCCGTTACGGGCGAAATCGAAGCCGTCGAAACGGAGGAAAAGACAGACGAGGCCGAGGACATGGACGAGGAAGACGTTGCCGACGCGATTGTCGAGGAAAAGAAGGACGACAACGACGCGGTCGAGGACGAGTACCTCAACTTTATTAAAGACGAAAATAAGTAATTCTTATATACAATACTAAATTCGCTACCGAAAGGAATGGGAACTGGACTGCCGAACGCAGTTCTTTGTTGATACAGTATGCAAGCAGATTACAGAGATACATTGAACCTGCCTACTACGGATTTTCCGATGCGGGCGAACCTCCCGACAAAAGAGCCGGAAATCAAAGCAAAGTGGGATAAAGAAGACCTTTATCACGGCATCATGAAGGCCAACGAGGGCAAGCCCTTGTTCGTCATGCACGACGGACCGCCTTATGCGAACGGCGATATGCATATCGGTCACGCGTTAAACAAGTGCCTAAAGGACTTCATCATCAAAAGCCGCAATATGAGCGGGTACAAAGCACCCTATATTCACGGCTGGGATACCCACGGGCTTCCGATTGAGAACCAGATGATTAAAAAGTACGGCTTAAACAAAGCGGGAGCGAATACAATTGAATTCCGCGAAAAATGCGAGCAGTTCGCGCGCGAGAACGTCGAGCGCCAGAAGAGCCAGCAGCAAAGACTGGGCGTCATCGGCGACTGGGAGAATTCCTATCTGACGCTTATGCCAGGTTTTGAGGCGAAACAGATTCGGATTTTCGGCGAAATGGCGCAAAAAGGTTATATTTACAAAGGGCTGAAGCCGGTTTACTGGTGTCCGCACGACGAAACCGCGCTTGCCGAAGCCGAAGTCGAATATATGGAGGACGCGTGCGACAGTATTTACGTTAAATTCAGAGTGACCGACGACAAAGGGCTTTTTGTGCCCTATACCGGCACGCTCGATCACGTATATTACGTCATCTGGACGACGACCACCTGGACGCTGCCCGGAAACGTCGCGATCTGTTTGAACGCCGAGTTTTCTTACACGCTGTATAAAATCGGCTCGGAATATATCGTTATCGCGACCGAACTTGCCGACAGCGTCAAAAAAGCGGCCAACCTTAGCGAGATGACCCCCGTCGCTTCGTTTAAGGGAGCCGAGCTCGAGCGCATGAAAACCGCGCATCCTTTCCTGAACAGAGAGAGCCTTGTCATAGTCGGCGACCATGTCACGCTGGAAAGCGGTACGGGCTGCGTTCACACCGCGCCCGGACACGGCGTCGAGGACTTCGAGGTATGCCGGAAGTATCCCGAACTGCCCACGATCGTTCCGGTTGACGAAAAAGGCAGGCTCAACGAGCTGGCCGGACCCTTCGCAGGTCAAAAAACCGCGGAGTCGAACAAGACCATTCTGGAAAGACTGCAAGCCGACGGCAGCCTGCTCGCGGTCGAGCATATCATTCACCAGTACCCGCATTGCTGGCGCTGTAAGACGCCGATCATCTTCCGCGCGACAGAGCAGTGGTTCTGTTCGGTGGATGGATTTAAGAAGCAGACGCTAAAAGCGATTAAGAACGTACGATGGATCCCCGCGTGGGGCGAAGTGCGCATCGAGAACATGGTAAAGGACCGTTCCGACTGGTGCATTTCGCGTCAGCGCAAATGGGGCGTTCCGATTCCGATTTTCTACTGCGAGGACTGCAAGGAAGCCATCATCAACCCGACAACCATCGACCGCGTCGCAACGCTTTTTGAAAAAGAAGGTTCCGGCGCGTGGTATAAGTACACGCCCGAAGAAATCTTAGGCGACGCGGCCGTCTGCCCGAAGTGCGGTTCGCACCGCCTGCGCGCCGAGCAGGACATTATGGACGTATGGTTCGATTCCGGTTCGTCGTACGCGTTTGTGCTGGACGAGTATCCGGACCACCGTTTCCCCGCGGATGTATATCTCGAAGGAAACGACCAGTACAGAGGCTGGTTCCAGTCGTCCCTGCTGACAAGCGTGGCCACACGGGGCGTCGCGCCCTATAAGACGGTCATCACGCACGGCATGATCGTCGACGGCGAGGGCAGAAAGATGTCCAAATCGTTGGGCAACGGCATCGACCCGCAAGACGTTATCAAAACCTACGGCGCCGATGTGCTCCGACTATGGGTTTCCTCGGTCGAATATACTTCCGACGTGCGCATCTCCCAGGATATTCTCAAGCAGCTCGCGGAGATATACCGCAAGATACGCAACACGATCCGCATTCTGCTCGCCAACCTCGGCAAGCCGGAGGACGACTTCGACCCGAACAAGGATATGGTGCCGCTGGATCAGCTGGAAGAGCTCGATAAATGGGCGGTATCTCGGCTCAACCGTCTGGTAGGCAGAATCAGAAACGCTTACGACAACTATCAGTTCCACCTGATATACCACGATATCCACAATTACTGCGCGATAGATTTGTCAAAACTTTATATTGATATCACCAAAGACAGGCTTTACTGCGAACGCAAGAACGACCCCAAACGCAGAAGCGCGCAGACCGCAATGTACCTGATTGCTTCATCGTTAATCAGGCTGATCGCTCCGATACTTTCGTTTACCGCTGAGGAGAGCTGGTCATATCTCAGCCACCGTACCGGCGACAACACCGGCAGCGTGTTCTACAACGAAATGCCTGCGTATGACGAGAAGCTGTGCTTTGAGGAAGCGGAAAAGAAGTACGAAGCTTTGTTCGAGCACCGCGACGATGTTATGAAAGCGCTTGAAATCGCAAGAGCCGACAAGATTATCGGCAAATCGCTCGAAGCAAAAGTCATCATTTACGGAGACAAAGAAAATCCGACGATGAAGCTTTTGGAGGAGAACAAATCCGTTCTTGAAACCATCTTCATCGTCAGCGAGGTTGTTCTCAGCTACGACAAGCCGGAAGGAAACGTATTCAGCGAAACGGAAAGCGGTATTTCTGTTGCCGTCAGCCCGGCCGAAGGTGAAAAATGCATCCGCTGCTGGATGTATAAGCACGACACCGTCGTCGACGAGCACGGTCAGCATTTGTGCCGCAGATGCAAAGAAGCTGTATGTTAGCATTTTCGATTACCGCAGCTGTCGTACTGTTGGACCAGATCACAAAATACCTTGTTGTGCAGTATATACCGAAGAACGCGGAGATTGCGTTTATCCCCTATTTCATGAACCTGACGCATATCGAAAACAAGGGCGCGTCCTTCGGTATGCTCGCCGACAACCGCTGGGTATTTATGTCTCTTTCAACACTCGCGATAGCAGGCATCATATATTTTCTGATAAAATTCAAAAAGCGTCATATTCTTTTGACCGTCAGTCTGTCGTTCATTCTCGGCGGCGGCATCGGAAATATGATCGACCGGATTTTTAAAGCTGCTGTTGTTGATTTCTTTGAATTTACTTTTGTTGAGTTTGCCGTATTCAACGTCGCCGATATGTTTATCACCTTCGGCGCGGTTCTTTTGGGAATCTACGTCGTATTCTTCGAAAGAAAAATTGAAGCGGCGAAGAAGGATAAGTGCAATGACCATTCAAACTGCGCTTAACGACAAAGACAAAAGGATTGACTTATATCTTTCCGAACAGCTTTCGATCAGCCGTTCCTTGGCGCAGGAGCTTATCTCCTCCGGATGCGTTAAGGTGAACGGCTGTATTACTGCAAAGAACTACCGCATCCGCGGCGGCGAAACCATTGAGGCGGAGCTGCCCGAGCCGGAGGAAATCGAGGCTGTCCCGCAGGATATCCCGATTGAGATCGTCTATGAGGACAACCATCTGCTGGTCGTAAACAAACCGCAGGGCATGGTGGTGCATCCCGCGGCCGGAAACCCGGACGGAACGCTGGTAAACGCTTTGCTGCATCATTGCAAGGGAAGGCTTTCGTCCATCAACGGAAAGATACGGCCCGGCATCGTGCACAGGCTCGACAAGGACACGGCAGGGCTTTTGATTGTCGCGAAGGACGACCAGGCGCACGCCGGACTTGCCGCGCAGATAGCGGCGCATACTTTTTCAAGAAAATACGAAGCTGTCGTCTTGGGAAACCTCAAGGACGACTTCGGCACCGTCGACAAGCCCATCGGACGCTCCAAAACCGACCGCAAGAAAATGGCTGTAACCTACGAGAACGCCAAAGAAGCCGTCACGCATTACAGGGTGATAAGCCGATACAACGGGTTTACCCATGTCGAGCTTACGCTGGAGACCGGCAGAACCCACCAGATTCGGGTGCATATGGCTTCCATCGGGCATCCGGTAGCGGGAGACAGCGTTTACGGCGACAAGAAAAACGTTCTGAAGCTGAACGGACAATGCCTGTTTGCGTTCCATATCGGATTTGTGCATCCGATAACGGGCAAAAAAATGGTTTTTGAAGTAGAAAGACCCGAATTCTTTAACAACGTCCTGGAAAAATTAAATAAAGCTTACAGTTAAAATACCCATCCGACCGGTGACGGATAACCCTAAACATCTACGCTGTATCGCCGGAGAAAAGGACCGCTTTTATGAACAGAGAAAAGCTACTTTGCCTTGATGAGGCAGCCGCAAAAATCCGTTGCCTTGCAATGGAGGCTGTTTACAACGCCGAGTCGGGACATCCCGGAGGCTCACTATCAATCGCTGAAATAATTGCTTATCTCTATTTTGAGAAAATGAACATCGACCCGAACGATCCCTGCAAGCCGGACAGGGACAGACTGGTATTGTCAAAAGGGCACACCTGTCCCGCGCTTTATTCCGCGCTGGCGCTCAAGGGCTTTTTCCCGGTAGAAGAAATCAAAACCTTCCGCCATTTGGGAAGCCGCCTTCAGGGGCATCCGGATATGAACAAGCTGCCCGGAATCGACATGACGACCGGTTCGCTCGGACAGGGTATTTCTGCGGCGTGCGGAATGGCGATCAAAGCGAAACGCTGCGGCGACAAGTATAAGGTTTTCGCAATCATCGGCGACGGCGAATCCCAGGAAGGTCAGGTTTGGGAGGCCGCGATGTTTGCCGGTCATTATAAACTGAACAACCTCATCGCGTTTTTGGATTTCAACCACCTGCAGATTGACGGCGATGTCAGAGAGGTTATGAACCCCACGCCGCTGGACAAAAAGTTCGAAGCCTTCGGCTGGTATGTGCAGGTCATCGACGGACATAATTTTGAGGAGATCGAAAACGCGGTCAACAACGCGTACGCTTCCGACAAACCGAACGTGATTATATGCAACACGATCAAAGGCAAGGGCGTCTCCTTTATGGAGAACAACGCGGAGTGGCACGGAAAAGCGCCGAAAAAAGAACAGTACGAGTTGGCCATGGCGGAGCTGGAAGCCGCTTATGAGAGAGCAAAGGAGAACCGTAAAAATGGTTAAGATCATTTATGACAAAAACGCGAAAACGGTAGCGACCCGCGTTGCATACGGCAATGCCCTTGCCGACCTCGGCGACAAATACAACTTCTTCGTTTTGGACGCTGACCTTTCCGGTTCCACGCAGACCGCCATCTTCGGCAAGAAATTCCCCGACCGCTTTATCAACTGCGGCATTGCCGAATCCAATATGATTTCGGTCGCGGCGGGCATCGCCGCCTCGGGGGTTCCGGCGTTCGCGTCCTCTTTCGCGATGTTCGCCTGCGGCAGAGCTTATGAGCAGATCCGAAACTCGGTCGCATACCCGGAACTGAACGTCAAAATCTGCGCATCCCACGCCGGCGTTACGGTCGGCGAGGACGGCGCGACCCACCAGTTTAACGAGGACATCGCCATCATGCGCTCCATGCCGCAGATGACGGTTGTGAACCCTGCGGACGCGACCGAGGCTTACGCGGCCGTCGAAGCGATTCTGAACCATTACGGCCCCGTGTATATGCGTCTCGGCAGGTTCGCGGTTCCGGTGGTTTTTGAGAAAGAATCCTACAAGTTCGAGCTTGGAAAGGGCGTTGTGCTCGCGGACGGCAGCGACGTGGTCATTTTCGCGACCGGCATCATGAACGCGGCGGCGCTGGACGCAAGAGAAATGCTCAAGGCCGAAGGCATAGACGCAGCAGTCGTCAATATCCATACCATCAAACCGATTGACAAAGAAATCATTATCAAATACGCGGAAAAGACCAGACGCATCGTCACCGCCGAGGAGCATTCCGTCATCGGCGGGCTGGGCAGCGCCGTCGCGGACGTAACCAGCGAATACTGCCCGACCAGAATGGCAAGAGTGGGCATCGAGGACGTTTTCGGCACCAGCGGAAAAGCCGCCGAACTGCTCGACTACTACAACCTCAACGCCAAAGGAATCGTCAATAAAGTAAAATCATTGTTTTAGCGTTTATACGAGCGGCTCCATCGCCGCTCGTATTCCAAATATCCCCGGCAAACGCTTTTGCTTTTGCGAGGTATCGGTATGACGGACATGTTTCAAGACCCGATTTTTACAAAAGGGAAAATCATTAACACCGAGAATGAGAAAAAGTTCCACCAAGAACTCCTGGAACGCATCGGAATGGACATCAAGCGTTCTTTTTGCGATATCTATATCTCCAAGCAGAATAAAGAGTTAGGCTATGATGGAGAGCATATCTGTATTCGTCTTGATCTTTTAGGGAAAGACAACGAGAAGTGGAATTTACATAGGACTTTATCATTAGATGAACCGATAGCTGAAATTATTTGGGACCTTTTTGATCAATACCTTTTGCCGCAATACTTAAACGATAACCTAAAAGCAAAGTTCAATGTTTTGCCAAAGCGTAAAGAAATTTATCTGAAAAGCTTAGATTTATGGATGCCGCGTTTGACCATTGATAAGACGATTTTAAAAGTAAATCGCGTCATTCGTTTGCTGTTCCCTGCGCAGAAAAAAGCGGTTTATAACTGGCATGAAAAAGATAAAATGCAAACCCATTTCTTTATCTATCAAGAAAAAAGCGGCTTGGAAAAGGATATTGCCAAGGGAAACACCGAAAAGATGCGCAAAATCGCGTATAAGATTTTAAAGACGAAAGACTACTTCAACTACTTTACCCCCGAAAACTACCAGCCCGTTTTTACCTGCGCGCAAGACCTGTCCAGTGACGAAGTGTTGGGAATCACAAGAGAAAACCTATCGGAAATACCATGGGTCGGCTATCGGGGATATTGACCGACAGGAGGTTATTATGGCAAATATCCGGGAAATTATCGAATACTTCGACGCCGTCCTGCCCAAAACGCTGTCAGAGCCCTGGGACAACGACGGCGTGATGATCCTGCCGGACGGCGACCTGCAGGTGGAAAGCGTGCTGATCGCGCTCGACGCGACCAGCGCTGCGATTGAAAAAGCAAAAAGCATCTCCGCGCAGCTGATTATCACGCACCACCCGCTGATTTTCAAAGCGTTGCCGGCGCTGGACGTCAACGACCCGAACGGCAAAAGGGTCATATCGTGCATAAAGAACAACATCGCCGTGCTTTCTTATCATACGCGCCTGGACGAAGCCGAGGGCGGCGTGTGCGACTGTTTGGCGAAGAAAGCAGGGCTTGTCAACATTCAAAAAATGGCGCCCTGCGGCAGGATCGGCGAGCTTTATAATGAAACCGGCTTTGATTCTTTCGCTGAACAAGTAAAGATAGCGCTGAACATTGATACCCTATACGGCGTGAAATGCGCCGACAGCGTGAAAAAGGTAGCCGTCGTCAGCGGAAGCGGCAAGGATTTTATCCGCGACGCCAAAAACGCGGGCGCGGACACCTTCCTGACCGGAGAGGTCAGCCATTCCGGTCTGATCGAGGCAAAAGAAATCGGATTGAATCTGATTTGCGCGACCCATCACGCAACCGAAAACACGGTGCTTCCGGCGTTAAAAGAGCTGCTGCTGAAGCGGTTCCCCGAACTGGAAGTGACCGTAATGCCCTTTACGGCAGAGGACGAGTATGGCATTTGACGGATTTTTCTGTATCGCGGTAGCCAATGAAATAAACTCCTGGGCCGGCGCAAGAGTGGATAAGCTGAATTTCAGCTCCCCCACCTCCTTGTGCCTTTCTCTGTATTTGTTCGGCAAGCGGGCAAACCTGCTCATATCCGCGTCCGCGTCCAGACCGATGATCGCTTTGACCGAAGACGAGCCGTTCCATCCCGAGCAGCCGACCGGACTCTGTATGCTTTTCCGCAAGCACCTGCTAAACGCCCGCCTTGCGTCGGTCGAGTGCGTCAAGAACGAGCGCATCATCCGCTTTTCGTTCGACAGCGCCGACAACATGGGATATATCAGCAAGCGGTATATTTATGCCGAAATGATGGGGAAATACTCCAACATCATCCTCTGCAACGAGGACAACCGCATTCTTGGCGCGTCGTCGGTCGCGGACATCACCGCGTCCGTCCGTCAGGTCATGGCGGGCATGCCCTACGAGCTTCCGCCCAAGCAGAACAAAATTGACCTGGGCGAAGCGGTCGCTTCCAGGGAAGCCTTCTTTAAGCTGCTCGAGCAAAACAGCGAAAAGCGCGCCGACAATTTTTTGGTTTCCGCCTTTTTCTCCTTTTCGCCGCTAATCGCGCGGGAAGTGGTTTTCAAGGTTTGCGGCAGGACCGACGCCGACGTTTACGAGCTGGACAAAGAACGCTTTTTTAGCGAGGTTAAAAACCTGAACGAACTGGTCGAAAACAAGCAGTTTGTCCCGACCCTGATTAAAAGCGCAGCCGGCGAAGGCATCGAGTTTTCGTTTATGCCGATTGCGCAGTACGGGAACAGCGCCGTCTGCGAAGCAAAAAGCTCGTTCTCCGAGCTTTTAAACCTCTTTTTTGGCAAAAAAGAAGAAAGCGCCGGCATCAAACAGTATGCGTCCGATATTTTAAAAATCGTCAACGGCGCGCTCTCCCGCCTGCAGAAGAAGATTGAACTGCAAAAAGCGGAGCTGAAAGAATGCGCCCGGCGCGAGCAGATTAAAAAAGAGGGCGATCTGATTACCGCCAACCTTTACAGGCTGAAACAGGGCGACGAGAGGGTAAAGCTCTACGATTACGAGGAGGAAAAGGAAGTTGAAGTCATCCTCGACCCGAAAATAACGCCCGCGAAAAACGCCCAAAACCGGTATAAAAAATACGCAAAACTCAAGCACGCGGAAGCGGTATTGAAAGCGCAGATTCAAAAGGCGCTAAACGAGATTTACTACCTCGAGAGCGTTTTGGATTTCGTAACCCGCGCGCAGAGCGTGCAGGAGTTGAGCGAAATCCGCAAAGAGCTGATCGAAACCGGCTATATCGCGAGCCAATCCGCCGCCAAAAAACAGCGGAACGCCCCGCAGAAGCCGCTGACCTATACCACTTCGGGCGGATATCTGGTCCGGGCGGGCAGGAACAACAGGGAAAACGACAGCATTACCGCGTCCGCGGACAAATGGGATATCTGGTTCCACATCAAAGGCTTCCACGGCTCGCACGTCATTCTATACACAAACGGAACCGAGCCCTCCGCGCAGGACTATACCGAAGCGGCGCAGATTGCCGCCTACCACTCCGAAAAGCGCGGAAGCGAAAACGTCGCGGTGGATTACACGCAGGTGCGCTATTTAAAGAAGCCGAACGGCTCTCCTCCGGGCTTTATTACCTATGAGAAATACTGGACCGCTTATGTCAACGCGAAACTGCCCGAACTCCCGCCGTCCAAATAAATCGCACAAAGCGGATATTTTGAATATTATTTTATAAAAAATTACTTTAATTTTTAGAAATTTAATTGTAGAATATAACCATGACGATACTTGTTTTACACGTCGGCGACGGCAAAGAAGATTACCTGCTCGAAGCGGAAAAAGAATATATCAAAAGACTTAAGCCCTTTTGCGTTTATAAAAGCGTTTTGATTAAAGAGGAAAAACTGCCCGACAACGAGGAGAACGAAGTTCTCATCGCAAAAGCGCTGGAAAAAGAGGCGGAGCGAATTCGGCAGAAGCTCCCCAAACGCTGCTACAAGGTCGCTTTATGCGTGGAAGGGAAACAGCTGTCGAGCGAGAAGTTTGCCGACTTTATCAAGGAAAAACAAAGCGAATATTCAGAAATCGCGTTTATTATCGGCAGCAGCCACGGGCTGGACGGCCGTCTCAAAGCCGAATGCGACTTTCGGCTGTCCCTTTCGGAGATGACGTTCCCGCACAGGCTGACGCGTCCGATATTGGCGGAGCAGGTTTACAGAGCGTTCTCCATTATAGCAGGCAAAAAATATCATAAATAATACGGAGGGGCTGCCTTTTATGAAGACAAAGCGTTTCGTTCCGTTAATTTCTCTTCTGTTGTTTGCCGCGGGGCTTATGAACCTGACGTCCTGTTCTCTGGAAGTGCAGGCGAGCGATTTGATGAAAGATATTCCCGCAAACGACGTAAAAGGAAAGCAGTCCGACGACCGGTTCATCGCAAATTCGGCTTCGTTTTCAATTGAGCTGTTTAAAAAATCGGTCGAAAAAGGCAAAAACACGCTGATTTCACCGGTTTCCGTTCTGCTCGCGCTCGCGATGACCGCCAACGGTGCCGACAACGGAACGCTTAAGCAGATGCAGACGGTTCTGGGCAAGGATATTCCCATCGACGAGCTGAACGAGTACCTGTATTATTACGTCAAAAAACTGCCGAACGGCGATAAAGCAAAGCTGAACATCGCGAATTCGATTTGGTTCCGCAACGATTTAACGGTAGAAAAGGATTTTCTGCAGAAAAACGCGGACTACTACAAGGCCGCGGCCTTTAAATCCGCTTTTGACGACCGGACGGTAAACGAAATCAACGACTGGGTCAAGAAAAACACCGACGGCTTGATTGACAAGATACTTGAGCAAATCCCCGGGGATGCCGTTATGTACCTTATCAACACGCTGTTGTTCGACGCCGAGTGGGAAACTATGTACTCGGACGATAAAGTCAGCAAGGGCGATTTCACCGCTTACGACGGAAGCAAACAGAAAGCGATGTTTATGAATTCCGACGAACACGCCTATCTCGACGACGGAAACGCGGTCGGTTTTATCAAACCGTACGCTTACGGCTACAGCTTTGTCGCGCTGCTCCCGAACGAGGACGTTTCGATAGACGATTATATCGCTTCCATGACCGGCGAGGGCTTTATGAATCTGATAAAGAACAAAGAGTTCTGCGCCGTGAACGCCTATCTGCCCAAGTTTTCGGTTGAGTACGAGATCAATATGAACGAAACGCTAAAGGCGATGGGCATGCCGGACGCTTTTGCGCCCGACAAGGCGGACTTTACGAAAATCAGCAAGTCCGGCGGACTGTATATCGGCGAAGTTCGGCACAAGACCTACATTGAAATCAACGAACGCGGAACCAGAGCCGGCGCGGCAACGATCGTTGACCTCCGTTTGACCGCCGCGCCTGATAAACCGAAGGTCGTGCGGCTTGACCGTCCGTTTATATACGCAATCATAGACGACGCGACAAACCTCCCCCTGTTTATCGGCACGGTAACGAGTATGAATTAACATTATATAGTTTATTTAGCGGCGGAATTCCGCCGCTTTCTTTTTTTGCAGTATTGAATTTTCATGCATTGTATGATACCATAAATTGGGGAGTTGTTTATGAATCTGAAAAAACCCGTAATCCTTATACTTCTTTTACTGCTTGTTCTCCCGCTTTACGGGTGCGGGCAGAACCGCGCGAAAACGGATCGTTTTTACGCAATGGGTTCGCTGGTATCGCAGACCGTTTACGGCGCCGACGACGCTCTTTTACAGTCCGTAGAATCGGACATACTCAGAGCCGAGAATATTCTTTCCCATAAAATCGAAAGTTCGCAGATTTCCCTGTTGAACAAAGAAAAAACCGCAATTTTTGATGACGATATCTACGATATGTTGAAAAAAGCCGCCGCTTTTTGCGCCGATACCGGCGGCGCGTTCGATATTTCGCTGTATTCGCTGACCGCTTTATGGGGTTTTGATAGCGACCATCCAACGGTGCCCAAAGCAGAAAGAATCCGGGAAGCGCTAAACCGTACCGGATATCAAAACATCGTCTTCGGCGAGCACAACACCGTTTCCCTGAAAAACAACACCTCCCTCGACCTCGGCGCTTTAGGCAAAGGATATGCCTGCGACATCGCGGTAAAATTTTATCGGGAAGCCGGCGTCAGCGGAATTGTCAACGTCGGCGGAAGCATCGGTGTCAACAGCAAAAAACCAAACGGCGAACCCTTTGTCGTCGGCATACGCGACCCCTTTTCGACAGACCCATCGGACGTGTTTGCTTCCATAGCGCTCGCCGCAGGCTTTGTCTCCACGTCGGGTAGCTATGAAAAGCGCTTTGAAACAGACGGCATTCTATATCATCATATCCTGGACGCGAAAACCGGGTATCCGGTCGAAACCGACCTGATTTCGGTAACCATCGTCTGCGACAGCGGGTTGTACAGCGATATGCTCTCCACCGCCTGCTTTATTCTCGGCATCGAAAACAGTAAACCTTTGCTGGAAAAATACAACGCCCAGGCTATTTTTATAAAAAAAGACAAAAGCGTTACGGCCACCGAAGGTCTGCGCGCGGCAATTTCTTTTTATAAGGATTACGAGGTTCATTACATATGAAAATTTTAAAGCAACGCGACATTCTTGTGCTGGCCTGCGTGTTGGCGGTCGCTGCGCTGCTTTACTTTTGCATGCCGAACAAAAAAGGCAGTATCGCCGAAATCGAATATGACGGAAACAGGGTCGCGGAGGTCCACTTCGCCGCGCTCGGAGAAAACGAGGTAAAAACCTTTGAGATCAACGGCGTAACCATCAAAATAGACCGGGAAGGCGCGCATGTCGCCGCGTCCGTATGCAAAGGGCAGGTCTGCGTGCATACCGGAAAAATCAGCAAGGCCGGACAGACGGCGGTCTGCCTTCCGCAAAGGGTGAGCGTCCGCATTACTGGAAACGCTCCGTTCGACGGGATAACAGGATAACATGAAAAAAACGCAAAAAATAACGCTAAACGCCCTGCTCGCGGCGCTGGCGGTTTCGATTTCGGCGGCCGAAGGACTGCTTCCTGCCTTCGCGTTTATGCCGCCGGGGGCAAAACCCGGGCTGTCCAATATCGTCACCATGTACGCGTCCAAAACCCTTTCGGTTTACAACGCGCTGGTCATTGTCGTTCTAAAAGCGTTTTTCGCGCTCTTTACCAGGGGCGCAACCGCTTTCTGCATGAGCCTTGCCGGCGGGGTCATCAGCACGCTTGTCACCGCGTATCTATTAAACAGAAAGAACGGCAGGCTCGGCTGCATCGGCATCGGCGTGCTGGGCGCGGCGGCGCACAATACCGCGCAGATCGCGGTCGCCGCGCTGATTACCAACAGCGGAATTTTTTACTACCTGCCCTTCCTTCTGATTGCGTCTATTGTCACCGGAAGCATTACGGGCAGTATTTTACACCTGACCTTTTCGTTTACCGAGAAACGGAGTACAGAATGAGAGAAAGATTGTTAAAGCCTTTTCGCGCGAAAGGGGGCGTCCGCGTTCCCCATCATAAAAATACCGCTAATCTGCAGTCGGTCGTCATGCCGCCGCCGAAGCAGGTGGTCATCCCGATGCTGCAGCATATCGGCGCGCCCTGCAAACCGACGGTCAAAGCCGGCGACAAAGTGCTTGTCGGGCAGGTGATCGGAGACACCGAAGCCTATATGGCGGCGCCGGTTCACGCTTCGGTCTCCGGAACCGTCAAAGAAATCACAAGCATTCTAATGCCCTCCGGCGCGCCCGTCGAAGCGGTCGTGATCGAATCGGACGGACGGATGGAAAAGGCGGACTGCGCCCCGCCGGACGTCGGCACGAAAGAAAACTTTTTAAAAGCCGTGCGCGCGAGCGGGCTTGTCGGGCTCGGTGGCGCAGGCTTTCCGGCGCACGTCAAGCTGAATGTTCCGCCGGACAAGGAAGTCGATACGCTCATCGTGAACGCCGCCGAGTGCGAGCCGTACATAACCAGCGACCACCGTGAGATTCTTGAGAATTCGTGGAGCGTTCTGTCCGGCGTTTACGCGGTCAAGGAGCTGCTCGGCATCCAACGCGTCATCATCGCCATTGAGAACAATAAGCCGGACGCGATTCAGCTGCTTTCCGAAATCGCCGGCAAGGAGTACGACCCGAAAAACGAGGTCCGCGTCATGGCTTTGAAATCGGTTTATCCGCAGGGCGCCGAGAAGATTCTGATTCGCTCCTGCACCGGCAGAAAGGTTCCGCCGGGAAAACTGCCGGCGGATGTGGGCTGTATCGTCATGAACGTAACCAGCGTCGCCTTCCTCGCGCAGTACCTGAAAACCGGTCTGCCGCTGGTTTCCAAACGCATCACGGTGGACGGCAGCGCAGTTCAGAATCCGCAAAACGTAATTGTTCCGATCGGAACCTCGGTGTCCGACGTCATCGGCTTCTGCGGCGGGTATAAGGAAACGCCCAAAAAAATTTTATACGGCGGACCCATGATGGGAACCGCGCTCAGCGACGACCGTTTTCCGGTTTTAAAGCAGAACAACGCCGTCCTTGCGTTCGGCGAAAAAGAAGCAAAGCTGAAAGAGCCGTCCGCCTGCATCCGCTGCGGATGCTGCATGTATGTCTGCCCGATGAACCTGCTGCCGGTTTCCCTCGCGCAGGCATCTGAAGCAAAGGATATGGATAAACTTGAAAAATATCGTGTGATGACCTGTATTGAGTGCGGCTGCTGCAGCTATGTCTGCCCGGCGAACCGGCATATCCTGCAGGCAATCCGGCTTGGAAAACAGTATTATAAAGAACACGGAAAGGCGGGGAAATAAAATGACCGAAAAGCTTTATGTTTCCTCCTCGCCGCATTTCAGAGGAAAAAACAGCACGGCGCGCATCATGGGGAACGTGCTGATCGCGCTGATTCCCGCCGTTGTCGCCGGAACCATTCTGTTCGGCTGGCGGGTGCTGCTGATCGTCGCTTTTTGCAATGTGTCCTGTGTTCTGCTCGAGTACCTGTGCAGAAAGGTTATGAAGCGGGAGAACACAATCGGCGACCTGTCCGCCATGGTCACCGGAACCCTGCTCGCCCTCTCACTGCCGGTCACGATTCCGCTCGCGCTCGCGTTCTTCGGCTGCGCGGTCGCGATCGTGGTTGCAAAGCAGTTCTTCGGCGGGCTGGGGCAGAACTTTATCAACCCGGCCGTCACCGGACGCGTCGCGATGGCGGTGTCCTTCCCGTCCCAAATGACCGACTGGTCGCTTCTGAACGGCGCTTTAGACGCCGTAACCGCCGCGACGCCCCGCGCGCCCGACGGTCAATGGACCTATCTTGACCTGTTTTTGGGAAACGTGAACGGAAGCGTCGGCGAAACCTGCAAGATCGCGATTCTGGCCGGTTTTGTTTATCTGACGGTCCGCAGGGTAATCAACCCGATCATCCCCGTTTTGTATGTCGGGTCCGTCGCGGCGCTCTCGCCGCTGTTCGGACAGGACCCGCTCTTCGAGGTTTTAAGCGGCGGGCTTCTGTTTGTCGCGGTGTTTATGGCGACCGACTATGTCACCAGCCCGCTTTCGATGAAAGGCAAAGCGATTTACGCCGTTGGACTGGGAGTTATTACGATTTTAATCCGCGTTTACGCCAGCCTTCCGGAATGCGTATCTTTCGCGGTTATGCTGATGAACATTCTCACGCCGCACATCGACCGGCTGACGGTGCCGAAACCGTTCGGCGCGTCCGCTTAAATAAAAAAAGGATACTGCATTATGAAGACAGAAATAAAATCGGTATTGAAACCGGCGCTTGTTTTGTTTGCGATCTGCCTTGTAACGACCGCGCTGCTCGCGCTTACGAATCTGTTTGCCGCCGCGAAAATCGGCGAACGAGAAAAGCAGATGATTTCCGAAACCCGAAAAAAAGTGTTAGGCGACGCCGTTTCGTTTGAAGAAGTCAATCATATCTGCGCCCGCGGCGTCGGCGCCGAAGGCGAAACCGTCGGCTATGTCTTTACCGTCGCCGAAAAAGGGTACGGCGGCGATATGCAGGTTATGGTCGGCGTCAGCGACGGGAAAGTGACCGGCGTGCGCGTTCTGAGCCACTCGGAAACGGCCGGGCTGGGCGCGAAAGCGGCGGAGAAGGAGTTTCTTGACCAATACAACGGGCTTTCGGAAAACGCCGAAGTCGGCAGGAACATCGACAAAATCACCGGCGCGACCATTTCCTCCAAAGCCGTGACCAGCGCGGTCAACAGAGCTTTGGATGAATATAAAAAAATAACGGAGGGGCAACATGGCTAAAACCTCCTTGACGCATGAATTTACAAAAGGCATCCTCAAAGAAAACCCGGTGTTGTGCCTGCTTTTGGGCACCTGTCCGACGCTCGCCGTCACCACCAGCGCTTCGAACGCCGTCGGCATGGGCGTCGCGGCGACGCTGGTGCTTGCTTCGTCCAACGCGGTCATTTCCCTGCTGCGCAAAGCAATCCCCGACTCGGTGCGCATACCGGCGTATATTACCGTCATCGCGGGCTTTGTCACGATTGTGCAGCTGCTGATAAAAGCATACTTGCCCGCCGTTGACGAATCGTTGGGCATTTTCCTGCCGCTCATCGTCGTCAACTGCATCATCCTGGGCAGAGCGGAAATGTTCGCGAACAAAAACTCTATACTGCCTTCTATTCTGGACGGGCTGGGCATGGGCGTCGGGTTTACCGCCGCGCTGCTGTGCATGGGGATTGTCCGCGAGCTGTTCGGAACCGGCAATGTTTTCGGAAACACATTGCTGCCGGAAAGCATTTTTACGCCGATTACGATCTTCATCCTCCCCGCGGGCGGATTTTTTGTGTTCGGCATGCTGATCGCGTTGGCGAACAGACTGCAGAAAGGCAGACTGCGCGGCAAAGACTTCGGCTGCGAAAACTGCGCGATGGCTTCCGCCTGCCAAAAAAGCGGGAACTGCAAGGAAGGAGCCGAAGCGGTATGACGGCGCTGATATCCATTTTTTTAGTCGCGGTATTGTCGGAGAACTATGTGCTGTCAAAGTTTTTGGGGATATGCCCGTTCTTAGGCGTTTCTAAAAAGCTGGACACTGCTTTGGGAATGAGTTTTGCGGTCATTTTTGTCATCGTAGTCGCGACCGCGGTTACATACCCGATTCACACCTATATCCTCGTGCCGAACGGGCTTGATTATCTGCAGACGCTGCTGTTTATCCTAATCATCGCGGCGCTGGTGCAGCTGGTAGAGATTGTGCTGAAAAAATATATGCCCAAACTGTATCAATCGCTCGGCATCTACCTTCCGCTGATAACCACGAACTGCGCCGTTCTGGGCGTGGCGATTCTGGTTACGCAGAGAACCAGCGAAAGCTACGGCTATCTCCACGCTTTGGTCAACGCGCTGGGCGCGGGGGCGGGTTATCTGGTCGCGATGTTTTTGTTCTCCGGCGTGCGCGAGCGGATTGAACAAAGCGACGTGCCGGAATTCTTAAAAGGAATGCCGATTACGCTGATCGGCGCGGCGATTGTGGCGCTGTCCTTCCTCGGCTTTCAGGGCATTGCTTAGACTATCAATAAGGAGAACCGTATGAATTTCATTTATGCCGTGGCTCTGGTGTCCGGAATCGGCTTCCTCTGCGGGCTGGGACTTGCGTTTGCGAACCTTTTTATGCGCGTCAGGGGCAACGAAAAAGCGGAAGCGATTGCCGCCGTCCTGCCCGGTGCCAACTGCGGGGCCTGCAGTTTTTCGGGCTGTCAAGCGTATGCGGAAGCGCTCTCGACCGGAAAAGTAAAGACCACGCTGTGCGTGGTCGGCGGCGACAAGGTCGCTGCGCAAATCAGCGAAATCTTAGGCGTTGCGGCCTCCGCCGTCGAAAAAAAGACGGCCGTGGTTTTCTGCAGGGGAAGCGCAGACGAGACCAAAAAGAAATATCAATATCAGGGCATTTCCACCTGCAAGGCCGCTTCCGCTTTGTTCGGCGGCGACGGCGAGTGCCGTTTCGGCTGCATCGGGCTGGGCGACTGCGTTTCGGCGTGCGGTTACGGCGCCGTCTCCGTGCGCAACGGAGTTGCCGTCGTCAACCCGGACAAGTGCGTCGCCTGCGGGCTATGTATGAACGCCTGCCCGAAACATATAATAAAACTGCTTCCCAAAAAGATAACCCCGCTGGTTCTATGCATGAATACGGATAAAGGCGCACAGACAAGAAAGGTTTGCTCTGCGGGCTGTACCGGCTGCAGACTCTGCGCCAAAGCCTGCCAGTTCGACGCGATAACCTTTGACAGCGGGCTTGCCGTCGTCTGCCGCGAAAAATGCACAGACTGCGGCAAATGCATAGCCGCCTGCAAGCTCGGCGTCGTCGCGCGCGTATAAAAATTGAAATCCGCTAAGGCTTCTTAGTGTAAAATATAGGAGGACATCATGAAAAAAATCGCATTCTTTGACACAAAACCGTACGACCTTATCTTTTTTGAAAAATACGGGAAGGGCTACAACATTAAGTATTTCGACAATAAATTAAACCCGGATACCGCTTCGCTTGCGAAGGGGTTTGACGGCGTCGTCGCTTTCGTAAACGATGATATTTCCGCGCCGACGATCGAAAAGCTGTACGAGGGCGGCGTGCGCGTGATTGCGCTGCGCAGCGCGGGATACAACAACGTGGATTTCCGCGCGGCTTTTGAAAAAATCACGGTCGTGCGCGTTCCGGCTTATTCGCCCAACGCGGTCGCCGAGCACGCGATGGCTTTGCTTTTATGCCTGAACCGCAAAATACACAAAGCCTACAACCGCACCCGCGATTTTGACTTTCGGCTGAACGGTCTGGTGGGCTTCGATTTGTGCGGCAAGACCGTCGGCGTGATCGGAACCGGCAAAATCGGCAGAATCTTCGCGCAGATCTGCAAGGGCTTCTCGATGAAGGTCATCGCGTACGACCCGTACCCCGCAAAGGACAGCGGACTGGAGTATGTTGATTTGGACACGCTGCTCGCGCAGAGCGACATTATTTCGCTGCACTGCCCGCTGACCGAAGCGACCTATCATATCATCAACGAAAAAACCATAGAAAAGATGAAACCCGGCGCGGTCATCATCAACACCTCCAGAGGTCAGCTGATTGAGAGCGACAGCCTGCTGAACGCGCTCAAAAGCGGAAAAATCGGCGGCGCCGGGCTGGATGTGTACGAGGAGGAAAGCGAGTTCTTCTTCGAGGACTTCTCGCAGACCGTGATACGGGACGACATTCTTTCGATTTTGGTGTCCCTGCCGAACGTGATTATCACCTCGCACCAGGCGTTCTTAACCAACGAAGCGCTGGAGAACATCGCCAGAACCACGATTCAGAACCTGGACGAGTTCTTCGCGGGCGGTCCCTTGACAAACGAAATCTGCTACCAGTGCAAAACCGGCGACATCGGCCCGAACTGCGAAAAGCGCAAAGCCGGCGAGCGGTGTTTTTAGCGTCTCCCGAAAAAACCGCCTTACTTAAATATCAAATGCTTCCTTGTTTTAAGATCAGGAAGCATTTTGTTTTATTTATTCTATAAAAAAGCGGCGCAGATCCTCCGCCGCGCCGCATTTTCCTTTATTACTTATTTCTTAAGATTTTCGCTTGGTTTAAAGTTGTTTTCCGCAATATAGTCCATTACTTTCGACAGGACGACCGCGATGTCTTCCTTGGTCATCTTTTTGTTCGGCGAGAAGTAGCCCTTTTCGCTCTCGAACAAGCCCAGATTGGTTGCCGAAGCGACCGCTTTGTATGCCCAGTCGGGAACCTCCTTAATGTCGACGAAGGTTTCCTTTGCCGAGAGTTCGGGCAGCGAGAGCGCGGCGGAAGTCATCACCGCGGCCTGCGCTTTGGTTATGGGTTCAAGCGGTTTGAAGTAGCCGTTTCCGAGCTCGACAATGCCCAGCTTCAACGCATGCGCAAGATAACCCTTCCTGCCGGCGGTTAGTTTATTGTCGTCGATAAACTGGGTGTCGGTGACCGCCGTCATGTCCTCGTCCAGTCCCGCGGCAGCCATCAGCATGACCAAAAAGTCGATTCTGCTGACTTCTTTCGTCGGTTCGAAGGTATAAACGCCGTTCTCCAGCTTGTATGTCATAATTCCGTTTTCCGCCATGCGGATTGCGGCGATATGCGCGCTGCTGGCTTTTAAATCCTCGAACTTGATGCCGCTTTTGTTCTCCTCAACCACAATGGTGACCTTTGCCTCGCCGGATACGTTTCCGAATCTGTCCATCGCCGTATAAACAAGCGTATCCGTACCGGTAAAGCCGCTCTGCGGCGTATAGACAATGCTTCCGTTCTTGCTGATTCGCGCGTATCCGTTGCGCGGATATTTTACGATTTTAAAGGAAACGCTGTCGTTGTCCGGCTCGACAACCGTAAGCGTTCCATAAACGGTGATGTCCTCCAGCGTCGTCAGCGTGCTGTCGGAAGCGATGGGCGAGAAGTTCGCTTTCTCAAGTACGCTGATCTGGCAGGGAATCTCAATGTCCTCCCAACCTTCGGCGCGCGTGGTAAAGGTGAACGTGCAGGTCTGCGTTTCTTTTGAATCCGGGTTAAACTTCAGATAGTCCAGCGACGCAACCGGAATCGTCTGTCCGGCGATGACTTTTACGCCGTTGAGCAAAAGCACGCCTTTTTCCGGCAGTTTGCTTATGACGATATAATCGAAATCAGCCCCTACTGTTTTTACAAAATCCTCTTTTGAAAAGCTTACGGTCTCGCCGGCGACCGAGCATTTTTCAAGCGTTGTCGTTTTCCGCAGATAGGTTAATGCCGGTGAAATATCGCCGCTTGCGGCGGACGCTCCGAAAGCAAACAAAACAGCCACAACAACACAGAGTGTAACAAGTCTAAGCAGCTTCAATTTTTTTCATTCCTTTCCTCATAATCGTTTCGCTATAGATATAATAGTCAAATAACGGAAAAATATACCGGTTTTTTCCAGTTAAAATCAAAAATTAGTTTGTCCTTTACGAAAAATATGTTGCAAAAAATTATCAATGGAATATAATAATATCTAACTGGTCATACTTTTCCGACAGCATGAGGGTTTTTTAGTCAACGGGACTTGAAAACGAAAATAGAACGGGGAAATGCGTCATGTTAAGAGATATACAGGATAAAATTCTAAAAGCGAAAAAAGAAAAGGATTACTGCATCATCGCGCACACCTATCAGGCAAGGGAGATTTGCGAAGTCGCGGATTATGTCGGCGATTCCTTCCAGCTTGCGGTTTCCGCGACCAAAGCGCCGCAGAAGAACATTCTGCTGTGCGGCGTGCGCTTTATGGCAGAAACGGCAAAGATATTAAACCCGGATAAAAACGTTTATATCGCGAACAAGCTGGCCGGCTGCCCGATGGCGGAACAGATGGATAGACCGTATATCGAAAAGATGAAGGAGTTCTACAAGGGCTATACCGTCGTCGCCTACATCAACACGACCGCCGAGCTGAAAACCGTCTGCGACGTATGCGTCACCAGCTCGAGCGCGGTCAAAATCGTCAGCAAGCTGCCGAACAAAAACATTCTGTTTATTCCGGACAAAAACTTAGGCTCATACGTCGCGTCACAGCTGCCGGATAAACATATTGTCACTTTGGACGGCTGCTGCCCGATTCACGCCGCGATCACCCGCCGCGATACCGAGGAAGCAAAGAAAGAGCATCCGAACGCTTTGCTTCTGGTGCATCCCGAGTGCAGAAAAGAGGTGCTCGAGCTCGCAGACTTCATCGGCTCTACCAGCGCGATTATGGAGTACGCGAAAAAGAGCGATCACAAGGAGTTTATCATCGGCACCGAAAACAGCATCGTCGAACACCTCCAGTACGACGAACCGGAGAAGCAGTTCTACCCGCTCTCCAAGAAGTTTTTGTGCCCAAACATGAAGATTACGACGCTGATGGACGTTTACAACGCGATCGTCCACGACAGCGGTTATCCGATTGAACTGGACGAGGACACCATCGTCAAAGCGAGAAAATGCATTGACGAAATGATTCGCTTAGGATAAGCGGTCGATCAAAAGAAGGTTTATATATGAAAGACGGTTTTATAAAGGCGGCCGCCGGAACGGTCAACGTTTCGGTCGCGGATGTCGAAAAAAACACCGAAGAGATTAAAAAGCGCATATCGGAAGCGGACAAGGCGGGCGTAAACCTGCTTGTCCTGCCCGAGCTGTGCGTGACCGGCTACACCTGCGGGGATTTGTTCTATTCGGAGGTTCTGCTGTCCGCTTCCCAAAAAGCGCTGGTCGAAATCAGCGCCTATACAAAGGGCAAATATCCGGTTGTCGTCGTAGGGCTGCCGATTCCGTACGCGTCCAAGCTGTTCAACTGCGCCGCCGTTTTGCACGACGGCGAGGTTTTGGCGCTCGTGCCGAAAACCCATCTGCCCAACTACAACGAGTTTTATGAAAAGCGGCAGTTCACCTCGGGGCTGGCGTTAAAAGGAAAGAATACCGTCATCACGATTGACGGCAAGCAAATCCCCTTCGGATGCAACATTCTGTTCAAACACGCCGAAATGCAGAACTTTGTATTCGGCGTGGAAATCTGCGAGGATTTGTGGGCGCCCGAACCGCCCAGCAGTCTGCTGACCAAAGCGGGCGCGGTCATCATCGCGAACCCGTCCGCTTCCAACGAAATCATCGGCAAAGAGGGCTTCCGCCGGCTGTTGGTCAGCTCCGCCTCCGCCCGCTATATCTGCGGCTATATCTACTGCAACGCCGGCATGGGCGAGTCCACGCAGGACATGGTGTTCTCGCAGCACAGCTTAATCGCCGAGAACGGAACCGTTTTGGCCGAGAACAAACCTTTTGAGGAAAGAGATTTGCTATTCACCGAGATCGACTGCAGCCGACTGGTCGGCGAGCGGCACCGCATGACCTGCTTCAGCCCGGTCAGCGACGAATCGATAAAAACGATTACCTTTTCGCAAACCATAAAAGAAACCGCTCTTACCCGTCCGTTCAGCCCGCGCCCGTTCGTTCCGAGCGACCGCGCGGAATTGAGCGAACGCGCCGAAGCGATTCTGCGCATTCAGTCTTACGGATTAAAAAAGCGCGTCGAGCACACGCGCGCGAAAGCGGTTGTCGTAGGCGTTTCTGGCGGGCTTGACAGCTGTCTCGCTTTGCTGGTCACGGCGCGCGCGATGGACCTTTTAAGCCGCCCGCGCAAGGACATCATCGCGGTTACCATGCCCTGCTTCGGCACAACGGCGCGCACCAAGCGCAACGCCGAAAGGCTGTGCGAATACTTGGGCGTCACCCTGCGCGAAGTCAACATCACCGACGCGGTCAACCAGCATTTTAAAGACATCGGGCACGACAGCGCCGTCCATGACGTAACCTACGAAAACAGTCAGGCAAGGGAACGCACGCAGGTATTAATGGACATCAGCAATCAGGCGGGCGGCTTTGTCGTCGGAACCGGCGATCTGTCCGAGCTCGCGCTGGGCTGGGCGACCTACAACGGCGACCATATGTCCATGTACGGCGTCAACGCGTCGGTCCCGAAAACGCTGGTGCGCTATATCATTCAGTACGTCGCGGACCGTTCGGAAAAGAACCTCGCCGACGTTTTGACCGATATTCTGTCTACGCCGGTATCCCCCGAACTGCTTCCGGCGGACGAGAACGGCGAAATCAATCAGAAAACCGAGGATTTGGTCGGACCCTACGAGCTGCACGACTTCTTCTTGTACCATATGCTGCGTTTCGGCTGTTCCCCGGCAAAAATCTATCGGCTGGCGAAATACGCGTTTGCGGGTCAGTACTCGGACGAAACCATCCTGCGCTGGCTGAAAGTCTTTGTAAAACGCTTCTTTGCGCAGCAGTTCAAACGCTCCTGCATGCCGGACGGGCCCAAAGTCGGCACGGTCAGCCTTTCGCCGCGCGGCGACTGGAGAATGCCGTCCGACGCATCCTGCAGCCTGTGGCTGTCAGAACTGGAAAATTTAAAATAAGAAAAACAGGAGTAGCGAAGCTACTCCTTTCAAAAGGATACGGAAAGATGAAGTACGATATTGAGTTGGTTGGAAAAATTGGTTCCATGGCGCTAATCCGCGAAGCGGAACATGACATCAATTACAACGTGTTCAGCCGTATCGGCAGCGAACTGCGCCCCGGCATGATCTGGGTGTCCTCCGGCGCTGTTGAAATCGGCAGGCTGGATTATATCAAAAGAAACGGACACGAGCTGGAAGGCCCCAAAAGCGACGTTATGACCGATTACTCCTCGCAGGGGCAGACGATTCTGATGGAGGAATACCGGCGCTATATTCCGGCGAAATACTCCGTCCGTCAGCTTCTGGTTGAACATACCCATTTCAACGACCCCGAAAAAAGAGACCACATCTATCAGTTCTTGATGCGTTGCCCCAAGCAGAACGCGATTCCCATCGTAAACTACAACGATACGGTCAGCTTCGAGGAAAACCGGCGCTGGGAGCTCGAACAGCTCCGCAACAACGGACACGAAAGAGTGTTCGAATGCATCGACAACGACGAGACCGCCGCGGTCATCTCCACGCTGGTTCACCCAAAGTATCTGCTCATTTTCACTTCCGTCAACGGCATTTACAGAAATCCGAAAGACCCGTCCACGCTGGTCGAGGCGGTGGAGGGCAGCAGCCCTGACGAAGTCATACAGGCCATCGAGGAGCTGCAGAAGCAGTGCTACGGCGCGAGCCGTTCCGGCGCGAACGGCGCAAAAACCAAGCTGGAGTTTATCAAAGAGCCTATCCGCCAGGGAACCACCGTTATCATCGCAAGCTCGAAATACAGAATTTCGGACGTGCTCGCCGGCAGCTGCCCGCGCACGATTTTCAGGACAAGATAAAACAACGCCCGCTGAAAAGTCTTTCGGCGGGCTTCTTTTTTCTCAAAAACGATTCGGCTTAAACCGGCGCGTTCCGGCAGTCCACAAGGTTTACGTCGGTAACGTCGGGTATCTTTTTCAGCGCGGAAACAAGTTTGCTGTGCCTGGAACCGACGCTGATTTCATAAATCGCTTCGTTGTAATCCGCGGTGCTGTTGATCGAGGTCAGCCTGTATCGGAACCCGTTCTCGGAAAGCATTTTTGCGGCGTACTCCAACGCCGTATCGGTTTTCGCGCGGACAATCAGCAAAAACGACGGGTCGTAGTTTCCGATGATTTTTAAGGACAGGAAGGTCAAAAAGCCGATTAAAAGGCTGCCGACAAGCGTCAGGATGTAATAGTGCGCGCCGGCGGTAATCCCCGCGGCGACCGCCCAGAACATAAACGCGGTGTCGGATGCGTCCTTGATGGCGGTTCTGAAGCGGACGATGCTCAACGCGCCCACCATGCCGAGCGAAAGCGCGAGGTTCGAAGTGATGGACAGTACGATTAACGCGCTGGTCGTGCATACCATAAGCAGCGTTCCTTCGAAACTGCGGCTGAAGGATACGCCCTTATATGTAAGCCTGTAAATAAGCAGAATAAAAAGACCGGCAATAAACGCTACTCCGACCGAGAAAAAAATATCCGCTACGGTAATTTCCGAGGAAAATCCCTCAAGCACGCTTTTTTTGATTGCGTCAAAAATACTCATTGTCTTATCCCTCTCTGTAAAATCCCGCCGTTTGCTTAATACAGGAAGCGCACAGCGCGTATTTGGAAACCGAAAGCTGCGGCGCGTCCGCTCTGCACAAAATCCGTATAAAGTCCGGCAGTTTTCCGTTGTATTTTATTTCCATAATGACGTTTAACGGGTGAATCACGGGAATTCCGGCTCTGTTTTTATCGAACAGCGACGCCGGCTCGGGCGGCAGCGTCTGAATCCGCGTGTCGAAGGTGACGCGGACATTCAGACCGTCTAAATAGTACGCCTCCCGGTTGTACCGGACCGTCAGAACCGGGCGCATGCCTTTTGACTGCAGCTCCGCTGCAAGCCGCAGCAGCTTTCCGGAGAATACGTCGGTCTGGAACGGCTGAGAAGATAGAATGGCCAGCTCCCTGCCTGTTATAACCGCGCTTTCCTTTTCGGTTTTTACCCCGCGCTTGGTTTTTTTCTCAAGCTTGATCATGTTCTCCGAACAATTGTAGGTGCGAATCCGAAACTTCGTATGCACCGCAAGCCCGTCGGTTTTCTCATAATAAGCGGTATAGTACGGGTCGTCAAAATAAAGGCTTGAAACCTGATAACTTCCTTCGGGGTTGTGCGCGTCCAGACGAAGCACCTTTGCGACGCGGTTTTTTATCACCGCGTACTGCCGGTAGTCGAGTATATACTTTTCCTCAATCCGTTCCAAAATACCACTCCTATTGCCGCTTATATCCGTACGCCGCCATCTGTTCGTCCGTCAGCGAAAAATAGCTTTTTATCTGATTGTAAAGCTGGGCATACCGGCTTTTCTGAAAGTAAATCAGGTTGTTGACGTGGCTTTCCCAGCTGCTTTTTGACCAGTTCCACTTTTGAAAGTCCCGCTCCATGTCCTGCTGGATCAGGCCTTTCAGCTCGTTGATTCTGCCGCGTACGTTTTCTTCGGTCCATATCGTGTTCATCTGCCAGGCAAGCCGGCGCAGAAATTCTTCTTTAAAACTACTGTTCTTTAACAGCGCGTTGATGAGCGCGGTGGAAAACATATCATACGCCCCGGTGCCGGCCGGATTGAGGTGCTCCGCGACCGTCGGATGCGTCGCGCTTGCAAAGCTCTGGTCCACGTCGTACAGAATCCACCGCCATTTTCCGTCCATCGCGTTGCTCTTGTAAAACCGAATGTTGCCGTTGTCCTGATTCGCGATGTAAATCTCCGCGCAGATGTAATCGATATAATTCTCTTTATCTATTCTGTCGATAACGTACTGATAATATTCTTCGTTGCTCAAATCATGGGTGCGCACGTATCGGATCAGTTCCTGATACTCGTTGCTGTCGGTTCCGTTCGCGCGCGCAAGAACAACCGAATCCGCCGGTATGTTGTGGTTGCCGGCTATGAAGTTCTCGTTGATTTTCTCTTTGATATAATAAACGCCCCAGAATTCGCCGTTGAGGTACAAAACCGCGGGGCGGTATTTCTGAACATCCAGCGTGATATATTCCGCCGCAAGCGAGGTAATCAGCTCGTCCCGCATCCGCGCGCGCTTGAAATCCTGCCCGGAGTTTCGAAGCACAAAGGCCTCATACGTCGAAATCCCCTGGTCGCCGAACAGCTTGTAATTTAACTCCTTGGCGCCGTAAATCGACCGAAAAAAGCAGGAAAACGACTTCATTTCCAGCGCTCTTGAGTAAGCGCCGAAGATACGGATGCCGCAGGGCAACGAAAAACCGGTGCCATCATTGGCAAAAAAAGAAACGGTGGCTGCTTTTTCCCACTGCTGCCAGTAGTTTGCGCCGACATGCGGAAACTCCGGCGAAGCGTTCGGCCCCTCCACATAAATGCCGGTGTAGTAGTCCCACAGATTATTCGGGTTGGTGATGAGGGAGACCACGTCCAGGCTGTGCCCTTCGTTGATGACGTATATCAGGTCCAGCACTTTGCCAGGCGCATAGCCCTCCTCAAAGCAGCGCGCCCGTATCACGGTCGTCTCGCGCAGTTCAATCGGCCCTGTATATAACCGCGATGATTCGGTCGGCTCGGTGCAGTCGAGCGTGTACCGGATAACCCCTCTGCCGCTTAACTCGACGCGCAGCGAGTCCACGTCGTTGTAAACCCCCTGCGGTACGGAAGCGGTAGGCTGCGGGGCCTGCTTCGCCGCGGCAGCCGCGTTCGCGGCGTTCGGGGTCGCGTACGATAAAATGGAGAACTCGTCCGACCCGCTCGCGCGCCCGTACGCGGTGTTCGCGGCAAGCGGCGGAATACTGATGCAGTCTATAATAACGTTATCCTTTGACAAATAAACGGTTTCCCCTTCCGACGAAAGCGAGAAGGGCAGGACCGAGTAGCCCGAAGGGATGTTGCTGTTTTCCGTCGAAAGGATAAAGGTGATATATCCGCCCGCCTTTACGACGACGTCCGGCAGCGGCGCAAGCGTGAGTTTTCTTGCGTCGTCGGACAGATACATTCCTTTTAAAGAAATATCCGTGTTCGAGTTGTTGTGCAGTTCTATGAAATCATGATAGGTTCCGTACGGACCGGGTATATACTTCTTGTTGATCGAAACCGCTTCGGAAATTTCGATTCCGGAGGGCCGGACGCTCTTGGCGTATTCTTTCCTGCCCCAGTCGTCGTTTGAAAAACCGATGCTCGGGCTTTCGGCGATATATCCGCCGTCTTCGCTTTCCTTGGCGTACTGCCAGCTTTTGCCTCTGCCGGCGCTGACGGCTTTGAACGGCACACACTGCTTCTTTTCGGCGGTGGAAAGGATAATCAGCTCGCCCTCGGCGATGGAAAAGTTGGCGTGTATTTCGTCGCCGTTTACCATATTTTTCCCGTCGGCGATGACGACCATGCATTCGCCCGGCTGCAGCGTCCGTTCGGGAAGCGGATATTTCATCGCGTTTCCGCTGTCGTCAGAAAGGCACCAGCCTTTTGTGGAAACCGGGCCGTCCGAAATGTTGGTCAATTCTATGATGTCGCAGACCGCGCCTTTATAAGCCGTTTCATCAACCGAGAGCATGATCTCGCTGACGATAATCGCGGGGTTCTTCTCGGTTCTGCTGTCGATAAACGCGCTGATTCCCTCGTCGGTGTTCGCAAAACCAAGCGACGGGCGCATAGCCTGATAGACGACTTTGCCGGTTTCGTCAACGGTTCTGCAGTACGAAACGTTGTCGTCCGTATAAACGTACTCGACGACAGAATACTTGCCGCTTCTGTCCGACAATACAACCGGCTCGCCCGACGAATAGCCGAACGAAGCGTGAACTTCGCCGTCCGCGTAGGTTCCTTTCCCGTCAGCAAACACAATAAGAAACTCTTCCGGCTTTAGTTTTATATCCGGCAGCGCGAACTTGTGCGGGTTGTCGATATCGTCCGACAAATACCAGCCGTTCGTCGAAACCTCTTTGTCCGAAATATTCGCAATCTCCACAATATCCGAAAAACTGCCGCTTTTGTCCGGCAGGACCGATTTGTTTGAAAGCAGTACTTCGTTAATCACGAGCGGGCCGGCGCTGCTGCTTTTGCTGTTTTTAAAAGCCTGCACGCCCTCGGCGGTGTTCGGAAAGCCCGGGCTGGCGTCGGGCGTGACCACAAAAATGCCGCCCTGCAGCGCATACACATAATTGCTCTCGGTCGCGACGGTTTTGACCGAGTCAATGACCTCGCCGGCGGGAGACAGAAAATAAACCCATTCGCCGCCCTCGCCTTTCAGAGAAAACGGAACCTTTTTGCCGTCCAGAAAAACAACGAGGTATTCGCCGCGCTTAAAGGTTCTGCTCTCAAACACATACCGGATATTGCTGTTTTTGTTGTCGGTGAGCATAAACCCGTACAGGTCAAAATCCTCGCCGTCGTTGTAAAGTTCTATATAATCGCTGTAAACGCCGTTCTCGTCGCAGATGATAGACCGGTTTCGGGAGCAAACTTCCGTAATCTTTACCCGAATGTTCTTGATTTCGCCGTTCAGGTTGACAGGTTTTCCGACATAGTTTGCCACAAGACCGCAAAGCAAAGCCGCCGTCACAAGACAGGCGAGCAGGATTCCGGCTATCTTCAGTTCGCGCTTTTTTATAAGCATAATATCCCCGACAATTCTTAAATAATAAGACAGGATACCATATTATGTGCATCCTGTCTTTATTATATATAATTTTCTACCTATGTCAATTTATTTTTGTGTTGAACGACGATAAATTATGCTCGACGAGCGTTTTCTTTCGATTGAATATATTCGTCGATCGATTCCGCCGCGGTTTTGCCCGCGCCCATCGCCAAAATAACCGTTGCCGCGCCGGTGACCGCGTCTCCGCCGGCAAAAACGCCTTCGCGGCTGGTTCTGCCCTTCTCGTCGGTGACGATGCCGCCCCATTTCTCGGTGGCCAAATTCTGGGTCGTGGACTTAATCAGCGGATTCGGGGAAGTGCCGATCGCCATAATCACGCACTCCACGTCAAGAATAAACTCGCTGTCCGGTTTTACAATCGGTCTGCGTCTGCCCGATTCGTCCGGCTCGCCGAGCGTCATCTCGACGCATTTGATTCCCTTGACGAACTTGTTCTCGTCCGGAAGAATCTCGACCGGGTTGGTCAGCAGCTTGAAGATGATGCCTTCCTCTTTCGCGTGCTCGATTTCTTCGGCTCTTGCGGGCAGTTCTTTCTCGCCTCTGCGGTAAACGATATACACCTCGTCCGCGCCGAGCCGCTTTGCGCATCTTGCCGCGTCCATCGCAACGTTTCCGCCGCCGACGACCGCGACCCTGCCGGCGCGCAGAATCGGCGTGGCGTTGTTTTCCTTATACGCTTTCATCAGGTTGACGCGGGTGAGGAACTCGTTGGCGGAATACACGCCCTTCAGGTTTTCGCCCTTGATGCCCATAAAGCGGGGCAGTCCGGCGCCGGAGCCGATGAACACAGCCTCGTAGCCTTCCTCAAACAGCTCGTCGATGGACAGCGTCTTTCCGATGACCACATTGGTTTTGATTTTAACGCCCAGCTCTTTGAGCGCGTCGATCTCTTTTTTCACGATTTCCTTCGGCAGTCTGAACTCGGGGATTCCGTACACCAGCACGCCGCCCGGCGTATGCAGAGCCTCGAAAATGGTGACGTCGTACCCTTTTTTCGCCAGATCGCCTGCGCAGGTCAGTCCCGCCGGTCCCGAACCGATGACCGCCACGCGGTGTCCGTTCGGCTCCGGCCTTGTTATTTTTCCGGTAAAGCGCTCGTTATGCCAGTCGGCGACAAAGCGCTCCAGTCTGCCGATGGCGACCGGCTCGCCTTTGATTCCGCGCACGCACTTCTGCTCGCACTGCGTTTCCTGCGGGCAGACGCGTCCGCAGACGGCGGGAAGCGAGCTGGAGAGCGCGATGATTTCATAGGCTTTCTCAAAATTCCCTTCCGCGACCTCTTTGATGAAGTCGGGAATGTTGATCCTGACCGGGCAGCCCGCGACGCAGGGTCTGTGTTTGCAGTTCAGGCAGCGCTTCGCCTCGTCAATCGCCTGCTCTTTCGTATATCCCAGCGCAACCTCCAGAAAGTTTTTAATTCTGACCTCGGGCGGCTGAGCCGGCATCTCGTTCTTTTTCAATGACATGTTCGGCATTTTATATGATTTTCCTTTCACTCAGCTTTTTTGAACAAATTGCAGGTCTTTTCGTACTCGTGTTTTTCAAACGACTTATACATCGAGACCCGATCCATAGCCTCGTCGAAATCAACCAGATGTCCGTCGAAATCCGGACCGTCGACGCAGGCGAACTTGACCTCTCCGCCTACGGTCAGGCGGCAGCCGCCGCACATTCCGGTTCCGTCTATCATAATCGGGTTCATGCTGACGACGGTTTTCACTCCGTATTCCTTGGTGAGCGCGCTTACAAACTTCATCATAATCAGCGGTCCGATGGCGATGACCTCGTCATACTGCTCGCCGCTGTCCAGCAGCGCTTTTAACGCGTTCGTCACAAGCCCCTTCTCGCCGTAGCTGCCGTCGTCGGTCATCATCACCAGTTTGTCGGAAACGGCTCTGAACTCGTCCTCAAGAATCACCAAATCCTTGGTCCGAAATCCCGCGATCGTGTGCACCTCCGCGCCCTGCTCGTGCAGTTTCTTCGCGATCGGGTACGCGATGGCGCAGCCGACGCCGCCGCCCACCACCGCTACTTTCTTCAAACCTTCCGTTTCCGTCGGTTTTCCGAGCGGTCCGACGAAGTCGCTGATATACTCGCCCTCCGCCTTGCGGTCAAGAAGCGCGGTCGTAGCGCCGACGATTTGATAAATAATCGTGACAGAGCCTTTCTCCCGGTCATAGTCCGCGATTGTGAGCGGGATGCGCTCGCCTTCGCTGTCAACTCTCAGAATAATAAACTGACCGGGCTGCGCTTTTTTGGCAACCGCGGGCGCGTATATGTCCATGCGGGTGACGGTGGGGTTCAGGCTGACCTTTTTTAATATTTTAAACATATTATCAATCCTCTTTTTTCCTTCATTAATAAAAATATATCATATAGGCACTTTATATGCAAGAATGAATTAACGCTTGTATTTATGAAAATTTTAGTATATACTAAAATGAATAATTATGTAAGCGGCTTTATTCGCTTATCGAAGCGAAAAGGGAGTCCCGAAAGGTTTTTTTCGCATACAATTCTATTTATATAAAGGACAATGGCTATGAACATACTGATCAAGGAAATCCCTTCCGTCATCGACGGAAAAACCGTTACCACGAACATCTGCATCGAGAAAGACACCATCCGCTCCGTGGGCGAACCGCCGAAAGATTTTGTGCCCGACAAAATCATCGACGGCAAAAACAGGCTCGCGATTCCGGCGCTCATCAACAGCCACACGCACGCCTATATGTCCGTATTCCGCAACATCGCGGACGATTTGCCCTTTAACGAATGGCTGTTTGAGCGGATCATGCCCCTGGAGGACACGTTGGACGCGGAGGACGCGTACTGGGGATGCATGCTCTCCTGCATTGAGATGATTAAAAGCGGAACCGGCACTTTCTGCGACATGCATATGTTCCCCCGCACGACCCCCGAAGCGGCGCTCGCCTGCGGGATGCGCGTCGTTGTGACCCGAGGGCTTTCCGGCGGAAACGGCGACGTCGCGGGCGGCATACGCAGAATCAACGAAGCCATCATGGAATATGAAGAGTACAACTGCGAGCCGCTGATTGACTTTATGCTGGCGCCCCATTCCATTTACACCTGCGGTAAGGAATATATAAAATCGGTTCTTTCGCTGGCGGAAAAGCTGTCTCTGCCGCTGAACATACATCTTTCGGAGTCCGCGTTTGAGGTGGACACCTGCCTTGCCGAGCACGGCGCGACGCCGGTGGAATATCTTTTGTCAATCGGCTTGTTCGAGCACAAGACGCTCGCCGCGCACTGCGTGCATCTTACCGAAAAAGACATTGAGATTTTGGCGGAAAAAGGCGTCAGCGTCGCCGCAAACCCCAAGAGCAACCTAAAGCTGGGCAACGGCATCGCGCCCATCAAAAATCTGCTGGACAAGGGCGTCAACATCTGCCTCGGCACCGACAGCGCCGCTTCCAACAATTCTTTGAACCTGTTCGGCGAGATGAACTATACCGCCCTTCTGCACAAAGGCTGCACGCACGACGCCTCCGCCGTTTCGGCGAAGGACGTGTTCCGATTCGCGACCGAGAACGGAGCGAAGGCGCTCGGACTGGAAAAACTGGGCAGAATCGAAGCGGGCTACAAAGCCGATATCGCGATTCTAAATACCGACTGCCCGCAGATGTACCCGATGAACAACCCGCTGAGCGCGTTGTGCTACTCCGCGAACGGCAGCGAGGTTGACACCATGATTATCAACGGAAAAGTGGTTATGGAAAACCGCGTCTTAACCAGCGTGGACGAAGAAGAAGTATACTACCATATCGAAAAAATCACTAAGAAATTCAGGAGTGAGAAGAAATGAGCAGAATTAAGGATATAAACTTATGGGAGAGCGGAAAAGTCAAAATCGACTGGGTCAAGCGCAATATGGACCTGCTGCGCGGAATCGAGGAGGAGTTCGCGGCGGAAAAACCCTTTACGGGGTTAAAGGTCGCGCTCTCGGTACACCTGGAAGCCAAGACCGCGTACCTGTGCAAAGTGCTCGCCGCCGGCGGCGCGGAAATGTATATCACCGGCAGCAACCCGCTTTCCACGCAGGACGACGTCGCGGCGGCGCTGGTGCACGACGGTCTGAACGTCTATGCCGAGCACGGCTGCTCGATGGAGGTTTATGAGGAAAACCTCTGCAAAGTCATCGAATCCGCGCCCAATATCATTATCGACGACGGCGGCGACCTTGTCACGCTGATCCACACCAAATACCCGCACCTGCTCCCCAACGTCATCGGCGGCTGCGAGGAAACCACGACCGGTATTATCCGCCTGCTCGCGATGAACAAAGCTGGCGTGCTCAAGTTCCCGATGGTGCTGGTCAACAACGCGGACTGCAAGTATTTGTTTGACAACCGCTACGGCACCGGACAGTCGGTCTGGGACGGAATCAACCGCACGACCAACCTGATCGTCGCCGGAAAGAACGTTGTCGTCGCCGGCTACGGCTGGTGCGGCAAGGGCGTCGCCATGCGCGCGAAGGGGCTGGGTGCTTCGGTCATCGTTACCGAGGTGGACCCCATCAAGGCGATGGAAGCGGTTATGGACGGATTCAAGGTCATGAAGATGAGCGAAGCCGCCAAAATCGGCGATATCTTCGTAACCGTGACCGGCTGCTGCGAGGTCATCACCAAAGAACACTTCCTTTTGATGAAGGACGGCGCGATCCTCTCCAACGCCGGACACTTCGACGTCGAGGTGGATATGGCGACGCTCAAAGAAATGGCGGTCGATTCATATGTGGCGAGAAACAACATTGTCGGCTACAAGCTGGAAAACGGCAGAACCGTGTTCGTCATCGCGGAGGGCAGACTGGTCAACATCTGCGCCGGAGACGGACACCCGGCTGAAATTATGGATATGTCCTTCGCCATTCAGGCGCTGTCGGCGCTGTATTTGGTAAAAAACAAGGGCAAATTTACCGAAAAGATCATCAACGTTCCCAGAGAGGTTGACCTTGAAGTGGCAAGAAGAAAGCTGAAGTTCTGGGGCTTTGAGATCGACACGCTGACCGAAAAACAGGAAAAATACTTAAACGACTGGAGATAGGAGAAAAAAGCTATGCCAACCCCGCACAATACCGCCGAAATAGAACAGATTGCGAACACCGTTTTTATGTGCGGAGACCCGCTCCGCGCCGAATATATCGCGAAGAATTATTTAACCGACGCCAAAAAAGTGACCGAAGTTCGGAACATGTACGGCTTTACCGGCAAATACGACGGCAAAGACGTCACCGTCATGGGACACGGCATGGGTATGCCCTCCATCGGCATCTACACCTACGAGCTTTTCAATTTTTACAACGTTGACAGCATCATCCGCATCGGTTCCGCGGGCGGACTGGCCGACGATGTCAACCTGCGCGACCTGGTCATCGCGATGGGCGCCTGCACCGACAGCAATTTCGCCTGGCAGTACGAGCTGCCCGGAACCTATGCGCCGATCGCGGATTTCTCGCTTCTGCAGAGAGCGGTCGCATCCGCCGAAAAACTGGGCGTGCCGGTAAGAGTGGGCAACATCCTCTCCACCGACGTGTTCTACAGCCCCATGTCCGCGAACGAGAAGTGGCGCGCGATGGGCGTGCTCGCGGTGGAAATGGAAGCGGCGGCGCTATATATGAACGCGGCGAAAGCGGGCAAGAAGGCGCTCTGTATGTGCACCATATCCGACCATTTGTTCAAACCCGAAAAACTCTCGGTCGAAGAACGGCAGACCGGGTTTGATAATATGATCCGGACCGCGCTGGGCATGCTATCATAAAGTTTTATATTAATCTTTCGTCACAACCGCAAGAAAGGGGTGCGCCATGAAAAAGAGACTGCGTTCGGCTTTCGCGCTGATCACGGCGCTCTCTTTGCTTTCGCTCTCCGCCTGCGCAAAAAACATCGGAAGCGGTCCTGCTATAAGCGCCGCAAGTACTGACGGAAAAAACACGGATAAAGTCATCGACACAACCGAGGTCGTCACGGAGACGAAAAAGGATATCTTCCAAAGCGGCGACGGCCTTCAGGACGGGTTCATCGCGCTGTCCGACAGCGGCATTGCCGCGGGCGAGGGCGTAACCGTCAGCGGCAACACCGCCACCATCCGAAAGGCAGGCTCCTATACGGTCAGCGGAGCATCTTCCGACGCGCAGATTGTCATCGATGTCGGAAAAGAGGATAAAGTCGAGCTGATTCTGAACGGCGTCGACATCGCCTGCAAAAACAGCGCGCCTATTTACGCGAAAAAGTCCAAAATCCTCATTCTAACCCTCGCGGAAGGCGCGACGAATCAAATATCCGACGGCAGCGCCTATTCCGGAGCGTCAAACAACGAGCCGAACGCCGCCATCTTCTCGAAAGACGATATCACCATCAAAGGAAAAGGCAGCCTTACGGTCAACGCCCATTACGAGAACGGCATTTCTACGTCCAACGATTTAAAAATCATCGGCGGCAATCTTGCCGTCATCAGCAAAAACACCGCTTTGCGCGGCAAAGACAGCGTCAAAATCGGGCTGGACGCGAACATTACGGTCAACTCGGGCGGGGACGCGGTCAAGTCGTCCAACGATACCGAAAGCGGGCTGGGCGTGATCTTGATTACGGGCGGCGCGATTCAAATCAACTCCGGCGAGGACGGGCTGGAAGCCGTCAGCGGTATCGTTATCAAAAACGGCGATTTTGACATTACCACCGGCAGCGGCCAACAGGTTAAAAAAAACACGAGCTATAAAGCGATTAAGTGCGACAGGACCATTCGCATCAGCGGCGGGAACTTTGTGATCAATTCCGCGGACGACGCGATTCACAGCAACGAAAACCTCTTCATTTCCGGCGGAACCTTTGCCATTGCCTCGAACGACGACGGCATCCACGCCGACGCGTCCGTAACCATCTCCGGCGGTTCCATCACCATTCAAAAATCCTATGAGGGAATCGAAGGCAGGGATATTGCCATCTCGGGCGGCGAAATCCGCATCACCGCCAGCGACGACGGCATAAACTGCGCGGGCGGCAACGATACCGGAGACCAGAACCGGCCGGGCAAAGACAGATTTCAGGAGAACGGCGACAGCTTTATCGACATCAGCGGCGGCATCGTCGTCATAGACGCGGCAGGCGACGGCGTGGACGCCAACGGAAACATCCATATGAGCGGCGGAACCCTGCTGGTCTGCGGTCCGACCGACGACAAAAACGGCGCGATCGACTACGACGGCGTCTTTATCATGACCGGCGGACTGTTGGTTGCGGCGGGCAGCAGCGGAATGGCGCGAAGCATTAGCGCCGGCTCCACGCAGTACGGGCTGCTTGCCGGATTTGACAAAATGCCGGCGGGCACCCTCGTGCGGATTGAGGATTCGTCCGGCAACGACGTTATCACTTTCCAGCCGCATAAGCCGTATTCCTCGATTGCGGTCAGCGCGCCCGCGTTTCAAAAAGGCGAGACCTATAAAATTCTGTTCGGCGGAACCTGCGACGGAACGCTGTCCGACGGGCTGTATTCCGGCGGGAACTATGCCGGCGGCAGCGAATACGCTTCGTTCACCGTTTCTTCTGTCCTGACCATCGTCGGCGACATCGGCAGAGGCGGAATGGACCGTCCGGGCGATGGTCCGGGTGGCGGTCCGGGCGGCGGAGGCAGATTCGGCAGACCGTAATTTCGATTTAAAATGGAAAACAAAAAGGAGCTGTTCTATAAACAGCCCCTTTCATCCTGTAGAAAAACCGGCTTCTCAAACGATTTGAGAAGTCGGTTTTTGGTATATGCTGAAGTAATGTTGTGCAAAACTTTTAACAAACTCACGGAAACATTGCATATACCATTTCAGACCATCCGTCTCTGGGTAATTAGCTGATACAATTCAAACGAAATTATTCATCGTGCGCTGGTAAATATAAGTAGAAGATATTAAAATTGTTATTTGGGCAGTATTAAATATATTTACTTGCTTGTAAATTAAAGAGCTTAGCATATTTTCCATTCTTTTTTAACAACTCAGAATGTGAACCCTGTTCAATAATATGACCATCATCAATGACCAGTATCTTATCAGCCAAGGTTGTGTTTGATAACCTATGTGAAATTGTAACCGAAGTTTTGCCTTCGCTTAAATGATAAAGTTGTTCAAAAATTCGATCCTCCGAAATCGGGTCAAGTGCGGCAGAGGGTTCGTCAAGAATCATATATTCGCTGTCCTTAAAATAAGCACGGGCAAGCCCAACAAGCTGCCATTGACCTCCAGAAAGGTCTTTTCCGTTGTCAGCATAGTAACGCCCAAGTACGCTGTCAAAGCCCTGCTCCCAATCCTTGATAATTGCGCTTACTCCACTAATATCACAAGCCTTTTTTAGCTTTTCATCATTAAAGCGTTCGTCAAAATCCGACAGCGCAATAATTTCACGCAGAGGTAAGCAGTATGTGACATAATCCTGAAATAAAACACCGAATACCTTGCGAACAGCATAAATATCGTATTCTTTCAAGTCCACACCGTCAAGTTTAATACATCCTTCTTGTGGATCATAAAAACGAAACATTAACTTAAAGATCGTAGATTTTCCTGCACCGTTCAAACCAATCAATCCAACTTTTTCGTGGGGTTCTATTGTGAATGAACAGTCTTTCAACACATATTGCTCTGTATTGGGATAACGGAAACTGACATTGCAAAACTCTATGCGAGGATTGTTCGATGGTTTTAATGTTCCGCTTTTCTCGACTTTTGGCTGTAAATTCATAAATTCACGAAGTTCAATAAGGCGAGTGTTATTTTCAAGGAACTGGTTAATAGTATCCACCAGAGTTTGCGCTTGCGTACGCAATCGAGAGGTCATACTAAGGTTGTATTGCAAATCTCCGATACCGATTTTCTGATTTACGACATTAAACACAGAAAAAGTCAAAACTAAGAATTCACTCGAGATATTAATAAACATAATTAACATGTTGATGATGTTATTTCGAATGTACTCTTTTTTATTAATCCGATAAATATTTTTCCAAATGTCTTTGTATTTTTGCACCAAGTACCTGCCAATATTATTCAACTTGATTTCGAACTGAACATCATTATTAAAGCAAGCGTTCTGATAATAATCCATCTTGCGATTGTCACGCAACTGTTCCTTTTCCATTTTCAATCTGCGTTCTGTATACTTTTTGTTATATACAAAAAACGGAATGAGTAGAATGAGCGAAGTAATACCCAGCCACCACTTATAGGAGCACACAATGATAAATGTTGCAATTACATTGATAAATGAAGAAATGATATCGAACACAAGCCATGTCATTTGCGTAATGATTCCAAAATTGCTTCTTGTATGGCGCACTTTATCGCTCATATTGGCGGAATCGAAAAATGCCAAGTCCATACGAGATGTTTTTTTCATCATAACGATTTCGATATAAAAATGCAACTCATCGCTATAACGGCTATTAACATATGTATTAAATTGATCCAACAAATACGTGGACATCTTCAAAAAAAGATAAATCGAAAGGCAAACCGTTACAGTATATCCGGTATTTTCAGACTTTACAATTCCGTTTAATACTTCTTTCCAAAGCCAAATGTTCACAAGTGGAATTGCAGTAGTAGAAAGAAGTATGATAAGCTTCATAGAAAAATAGAACTTTGAAGCTTCAAAGCTAGCTTTCATTCCAAACCATACATTATTCAGAAGGCCAGAAAAGAATTGCTTGATTTTATTCATCTTATAGCCTCCTATACAGTGTACTTTTCACGCTGCAAATTATAAAGCTTTGCATAAAGGCCATTTAAAGTAATAAGCTCGTTATGCGTTCCTTCCTCGACGATTTTTCCGTTGTCGAGAACAATAACCTTGTTCGACATCCTGGCGGAAGATATTCGATGAGAAATCATAATACATGTTTTGCCTTCCGAAATATCCTCAAAAATCTTAAATATCCTATCTTCCGCCTCCGCATCTAAAGCGGCAGACGGCTCGTCCAAAATAACAATTGGTGCATTTTTGAAGAAGGCTCGCGCTAACGCAATCTTTTGCCATTGCCCCTTTGACAACTCAATTCCATTATCATCGAATTGACGTGTCATATAGGAATCTAACAAATTTTCATGCCTATTTCTCAATTCTTCGTAAATACCACTTTGCGCGAGGACAGTTTTGATTTCCTCGCTGTTGTTTATTCTTTTAATATCAGAAAGTGCAATATTTTCACGCAGTGTTAACGGGTATTGCACAAATGATTGAAATAATACCGAGAATAGTTTCCGAACATCATGTATATTATAGTCCGACATTGGATACCCGTTAATCAAGATCCGCCCCGATTCTACCTCATAGAGACCAAGAATCAACTTGATAATTGTAGATTTGCCCGAACCATTAACGCCCACAATGGAAAGCTTGTCGCCTTTTTTTAGTGTAAATGACACTCCTTTTAAAACATATTGATCCGAAGTGGGGTATTTAAAAAACACATTGTCAAATACAAGAGAATCGAACGAATTCAGTTTTCTTGCGCTGTGCTCCGCTTGATGAACCTCAACTGATAAAAACTGAAACAAGTATTTCATATTGACAGCGCAACGAACAACACCATATAATATTATTCCAAGCATATTTTGAAATGCCGCTGTCGCCGTTACTGCAAAACCAATGTACAGAGCTACATCTCCAATACTTATTTCACCGGATACTGCTTTAAATATTACGAAAAAGCTGAAGATTATTTCTCCGCTCCGCATGATAAACTCGGTGAAAATAGCAGAACGCATTTTTTTCTTGTCTAATGTTTTATTGGCAATCAGGTACTTGTTTTTTTCCTCATCATATCTTTTTAAAAGCGGTTGTGTAAGATCATACATTCTTACATCTTTGGCTGGCCAAGCATCGGTCAATATCCAGCGATAATAACAAAACTTACGGACATCCGGTGCCTGTTTTCTACGAAGCTTATCCGACTTATTACGAAAAAGATATTGAGAAATTAATCCAGGAACAGTAAGCGCTATAAAAACAAATGAAAAAACAAAATGAAAGGATATCAGCTCAGAAAAGGCAACGGTAAAAGAAAAAAGATATGCAATTGTCTGAATCAGATAATTTGGCAAATTTATTACCGCTAACTCCAAATAACGCACTTCATCAATTATATTTCTGCCTTCTGATGAGTCAATAAATGCCAGCGGCAAAGAATTCATTTTTTCTGTCAAATCACATTTGTACTGATGTTCGGCTTTTTTTTGTATGGTGTCATAGCATACCGATTGTACAGATTGAAAGACTTGGAATAACACAATGCTGGCGATATACAGCCAAACAAGTTTAATTGCCGGTTCCGCTGAAACTAGACAATTCAACAGATCTTTTAAAATATATGTACTCAATAACGGTGTTAATGAGCAAGCCACTTGCAGCAATAAATAGACTAAAAATAGCAACTTACTGGATCTATACAAAAGCTTAAACGAGAAATTTAGGCTCTTGAAAAATAAACTCATCGCAATCATCCTATTTATAACAATAAATTATACGTGAATACTGTAGCTAACTCTATTTCAGACAAAGAAAACTTTTTTAACTTTTCGGTTTCATCATCAAAGCTTATATTGATTTCGTCGTCTATATAAATATAAATGTCCGCTTTATATTTTGCTCCAAGATTCAACATGAGTATGTCAGGTTTAAATAAATCATATACATATGACACAAAAGATGATATGTCGCATTGATACGGAATAATAATGTTGTCAGGTATTTGTAAAATATCATCTGATATTATCTGATATGTATATGCATCTTTCAATTTACCTCCCTCCATTATGATGCAAAATGTATTGTTAGGTAAATCTATATTATTGATTTTATATAAATATAGTTGATATAACGAAATTGATGAATATCCAAATTTTAATAAGGATGTAATATCTTTTTCAAATTTTTCTATTGATGTACAATATCCCATATTTTCATCAGGTTCAATTTTAAAATGATTATATTGTAATATTGGGCAGCACATAAATTTCTTTATAAATTCTTCCATATTTGAGTATATCCTTATGTCCTTTTTATAAATTTTTGGAAATACGAGAGTGGGGCAATAACGCAATAATAAAAGAGCGAATCTACTGGCAGTAATCATAAGCTATTTAAAAATGGCAGCATTTTCTGACATCACAAACTATAATTTGTGCGTTTTTGCCAATTCACACTCTATATAATAATACTTAATTTATTTTATTTCAATATAATAATACTTAATTTATTTTATTTCAATATAAATTGTTCGACAAAATACGACAAAATAATCTTTTATTAAATATTTTTGTTTAAGCTATATATAAATATGTTAGATATACACAAATTATCTTCAGACAAATTAAATCTGCGCAATATGAGTCAACAAACTGTAAAAAGAACAACCTTATCTATGTGGGAGATAGATAAGGCTGAACCAGATATAAATACGATTGTAAAAATATTGCTTAAAAATCATCTCTTCTGATGAATTACTTGGAATAACAGAAGATAGAAAACCTGAAATAGATGGATGGCGTATTATTGACAAATGATTCTTTTTTGCTATTGTCGTTTTTACTGGTCCTGTTCATTTACTGGACTTTTTCGACAGACTGAAGAGAGAAAAAATGCTCTCTTTTTTAGTGGATATGCGTTTTTAGCGTTTCACAAACTTCGATAAATAGTATTTCAGCGCCCAGCTCTGCGCTTTGACAAACATTTTCTCTTCGATTTCATTGAGCGAAATCCATTCAAAAACATGGTCAGACTCGGCGGATGCCAAGGGTTTGCCGGTCAGTTCTCCTGCATAGTAATGCTGAATCGGATGAAAATATCCAAGTGTTTCATGTTGCACATACATTTCAGCAGAACAGATATACTGCTGCACAACGGTATGATACCCTATTTCTTCCAAACTTTCCCGTTCGATACACTGTATATGGGTTTCTCCGTCTTTGATCCCTCCGCCGATCAGGAAATGCCCTTTCCGTTCTCACAGTAGCAGCTTTTCCCTTTTGAATCACAATCAGATATGCTCCCTCTCGGTCGTAATACTGAACATTGGGGATTTTTTCACCAAAAGTCTTATCGATGTTCATGAAATTCTCCGAACTTAAGATAATTTTTGTATTTTTATAGTATCATTTTTTATGAATAAGTCAATAAAAAGAACTGCTTTTCAAACAAGCAGTTACTTTTTTATATTAAACTACGTTTTTTCCTCTTTTTTCTCCGGCGGTTTTTTGAACAAATGCAGTTTTCCGTCGTCGTTTAATTTTTTAAGGATTATGGTCGCGATCGGGAACAGCAGAAGCCCCACGACGCCGAGCACCTTTAAGCCGATATACATCGACAGCAGCGTAAGCAGCGGGTACAGCCCGATATACTTGCCGACGATTTTCGGCTCAATAATCTCACGGATCACGGTGACGACGATATAAATGATGATCAGCGCGATGCCGGTATAATAATCGCCGGTCAAAAGCAGGAATACCGCCCATGGAATCAGAACGGTTCCGGTGCCGAGAATGGGAAGAATATCGATAACCGCGGTTACCAGCGCGATCAAAAACGCGTATTTGATGCCCAGCATGGTAAACCCTACGAACAGCTCCAGGAAGGTGATGACGATAATCAGTCCGTACGCGCGCAAAAACTTCACGATGGTGCCGACAAACTCTTTTTTGAATACCCGCACGCCGTTTGCCGCTTTTTCCGGCAGCTGCGCGATAATAAAACCGTTGATTCTGTTAAAATCGACCGCGAAGTAGTAGGTCGAAATTATCACCACCGCGATTACCAGCAAAGCGTTCGGAACAAACGAGATAATTCCGCCCAAAATTGGCAGAACCGACCCGCTCAGGTCGTTTGCGACCGAGAGCAGCCAGGTTTCCATTTCTTTATCCAGATTTTCCCAGATGCGGCTGAGCCTGTCGCGCATGTCCACAAAGGGAATAATGCTGTCGATTTTGTCAATCAGGCTTTTGGCGTATTCCTTGTCGTTCCGAACGTAATCAATAAACCCCTTTACGTTCTGCGAAAGCACCGTCAGCTCGGTGTAAACCCGGTTTAGAATCATATAGCACAGAAGAAAAATCAGGGTGGTTACCACCAAAACCAGCACTAAAACCGACAGTTTTTTCGGCACTTTCGCGTGCTTGCAGAGGAAGCGGACGGCAGGCTGGAGCATCGCCGCGATGACGTACGCGATGATAAAGGGCAACAGAATCTCGAAAAGGTACTTAAAAAACAGGTATGCGGCCGCCAGCGCCACGATGATGTAAAACAATATCACCGCGATACGTTTGTACGGTTCTTTGGGCAGCATACCGTCACCTTCCTTTTCCACAAAAAATATATTGACAAACGCGAAAGTTTATGGTAGTATATCTTTCGTTCCTGCAAGGGATGTTTGGCCTGTTAGTCAAGTGGTCAAGACGTCGCCCTCTCACGGCGAAGGCAGGGGTTCGACTCCCCTACGGGTCACCAGCAAATAGCCTTAACGCATGGTTAAGGCTATTTTTATTTTTGCCTTATATACTTATGTGTATTCTAAAAAATGGTTTTGTAATACTCAAAAAAACCCTCTGCGAACCGCCCGGATCGCGAAAAATAAAAAAAGCGCTTATAAAAAGCGCTTTTATCTTTATAAAGCGTTATTACAACACCCGATAAACCGACCCGTTGGGCAACGTTATTTTCTTGTCGTCAAACGCGTCGGGCGGCAGAAGGAAGCCGTCGTCCGCAGGGGCGCAGCATTTCGCTTTCGGGTGTTCTCTTAATACCTCGATGACATCGTTGACAACCGCGCTTGCCGTCGGCAGACTGCCCGCGCCCTGTCCGTAGAACACCACCTCGCCGACCGCGGTTCCGGTGACGCTGATCGCGTTATACACGTCGTTTACCGCGGAAAGCAGGGTGCATTTTTCCACCAAATGCGGCGCCACCAGCAGTTTCGCCCTGCCGCCGACCAGCTCGGCGACCGCGAGCAGTTTTATGGTAAAGCCGAGCTTGTCCGCAAGCGCAATATCCTCCTGCTTGACATGGGTGATGCCTTCGATGACCTTTACCTTCTCAAACGGAATGTAGCGGTCAAAAATAATGCTGGCAAGAATGCTGATTTTCCTTGCGCTGTCATAGCCTTCGAGGTCGGCTCTGGGGTCCGCCTCCGCGTATCCCCGCCTTTGCGCTTCCGCGAGCGCTTCCTTAAGGGTCATGCTGCCCTCGCTCATTTTGGAAAGGATAAAGTTGGTCGTTCCGTTCAAAATGCCGGCGATTCTTGTGATTTGGTTGGCGTAAAAACAGCGCTTCAGCGGATGGATAATCGGAATACCGCCGCCCACGCTCGCTTCAAAAAGATAGCTGACGCCGTTTTCGGCGGCCGTGCGCATTAAAACGTCGCCGTATTTATCGACAACCTCTTTGTTGGACGTGACCACGCTTTTCTTCGCTTCCAGCGCGGCCTTGCTGAACCGGAACGCGGCGTCGGCGCCGCCCATGGTCTCGACGACCACCGAAACAGAATCGTCCATCAAAATCTGCTCAAACACATGCGTGACCCTGTCGCCGAGCGGATGGTCCGGAAAATCGAGCTTGTCCAGGATATATTTTATGTTTATCGTTTCTTCTGTGCCGGTTCCGCCAAGTGCCTTTGCTATGCTTTCCCGATTATTTTTAATAACCTCATAAACACCTTTTCCAATGACGCCGAAACCGAGAATCGCGATATGAAACATGTCTTGTCTCCCACTCAAAAATTGCATAAATACACTATCTTTATTATATTATCATATACAAATAAACTTTTCAAGCCCTCGAACCTCGCTAAAAATGAGAATTTATGCAAAAACAGCGTTTAAACGGCAGTCAGACGTTTAAAAAAAAATATAAAATATCTTTAAAAAAACTCTTGATTAATGGAAAAATCCGTTGTATAATAAACAAACGTTCAGAACCTGAGCTCTCACGATCAGGATTTTTTAGAACTATTAACGATAAAGGGAGGTGTTTCTTGATGACCATTCGCAGCAACGTAAATTTCAATCCCGCAGACGTTTTTGCCGGGCAGGATTCTCGCGCGGTAAAAGCATGGGTCGATTTGGGCAAAAATCAAGAAATGACGCTTCTCGAAAAATCAAAAAAACGAAGCAGAGACTGTCTGTTTTATTGCTGTTAACGGCTGTCTGTGCTTTATAATTTGATTTTCCGGATGCGGCATTTTTTGGGGAAATGCCCATACCGGTTATTTTTTTCCCAAAAATGCCGGTAAAGCGCAAAAACTTCCGACAAAAAAAACGCTAAATAAGGAAAATACGGACGCATTGAACGCGTTCCTGTGAGTTTGACAGAGGCTTTATGATAGTACTGGAAAAATTACCTGCCGCAGTCAAGGAATTCTTTATATCCAAAGGAATTCAGCCTGACGAAGCGGTACTCACCATGAAAACCGATTTGGGCATTGATTCGGTATTGAAAGACGTTTATATCGTCATTGATAAAGAAAAAGCCGCGGTGGCGGAGGGAACCGTGCTCTTTGAGCGCCGGGGTTTCAACCAAAACGGCAACCCCGTCCGCGGCGAGGAATTCGAAGCGGCAAGGTTTGAACAGTTCAATCTTGCCGAGCTGGAGGACATCAAGGTCGAGCAGCTCATCTCTACCGGCCGCGTCACCGCGACCAGCGGCAAAGAACCGGTGCTTCTGTTCTATTTCTCAAGCACCTACAAGCATGACGCCGGCATCTTCTGCCAGGTTGCAAACGAACTGAAAAAAGACGGCAAGGTGGACGAGAAAAAGATTAAGGAATTGAACGTCGAGGACAACACCTGCCCCAAATGCGGCAGACGTTATCCCGACCCCGACCGGAAGGTCTGCCCGAAATGCATGGACAAAATCCGGCTTATCAAGAAGCTGGCAAAACTGTTCCTGCACTACAAGGGCTACATATTCCTGATTTTCTGCTCGCTGACGATGATCGCCGGTCTGGGCGCCATTACGCCTTACGTAAGCAACCAGATCTTCTATAAGGACGTGCTTGCCGAAGGCGGACAATACTACGGCATGATTATAGAAATCATCCTTGTCATGATTGCCATCCGGCTGGTTTCTCTGGGCGTCAGCCTGATAAACGGCGTCATCTCGGCAAAGGTTTCGGCAGAAGTCACCTATGACATGAAGAAGAGCATCTTCTCGACCATCAGCCGTCTGTCGCTGTCCTTCTTTACGAACCGTCAGACCGGCGGACTGATGACGCAGATTAACCACGATTCCATCCGGATTTACTGGTTCTTCTGCGACGGGTTCCCGTACTTCGTCCTGAATATCGCGCAGCTTGCGATTTTCATGATCATCATGTTCACCATCAATCCGTTGCTGACGCTGTACGCGTTTGTAACCGTTCCGATATTCTTCTTCTCGTTTAAGTTAATCTTTTTAGTTTTCGAAAAGCTGTACGCGAAAGCCTATTCGCGCAGACGCTCGTTCAACTCGCTGATCACCGACGTGCTCAACGGCATGCGCGTCGTAAAATCCTTCTCCCGCGAAGCCGACGAGATGAAGCGGTTCAACAAGCGCAGCATGAAGTCCGCCGAAGCGGACACCGAAATCAGCACAAAAGCGGCAAAAATATTCCCGATGCTGTTCTTTTTGCTGAAAATAGGTTCTTACGTCGTATGGGGCGTCGGCGGCTGGCAGGTCATGATGAAGACCGGCACCATGGATTACGCGACGCTGATGACCTTCGTCGCATACTTCAGCCTGATTTACGGCCCGATCGAGTTCCTCGCCGACATCTCCAACTGGTGGTCGGAATGTCTGAACTCGCTGCAGCGGCTGTTTGAAATCAACGACGCCGTACCCGACGTCAAAGAAAAGGAAAACCCGATTACGCTCGAGCACGTCAGGGGCGACGTCGAGTTCCGGCACGTTTCTTTCTCGTACGTAGAAAACCGCAAGGTAATCGACGACATCAGCTTTAAAGTGCCGGCGGGCACCACGCTGGGCATCGTCGGCCATACCGGCGCGGGAAAGAGCACGCTTGCCAACCTGCTCACGCGGCTGTACGACGTCAAGGAAGGCGAGATACTGATCGACGGCGTCAACGTTAAGGATTTGTCCTTTGAAACCTTACGAAGGTCGGTCGCGATCGTGTCGCAGGAAACTTATCTTTTCAGAGGTTCCATCCTCGAAAACATCCGGTACGCCTGCCCCGAGGCCACCAACGAGCAGGTCATCGCCGCGGCGAAGATCGCCAGCGCGCACGATTTTATTATTAAATATCCGGACGGATACCATACGCAGATCGGTTTCGGCAACAAAGAGCTGTCCGGCGGCGAGCGCCAGCGGATTTCGATTGCGCGAGCGATTTTGAAAAACCCGCGCATCCTCATTCTGGATGAAGCGACCGCGGCGATGGACACGCAGACCGAGCGTCAGATTCAGCAAGCGCTCAACCGCCTCACCAAAGGCAGGACGACGATTATCATCGCGCACCGCCTGTCCACGCTCAGAGACGCCGACAACCTGATTGTGATTGAGAACGGCAAAATGCCCGAGAGCGGCACCGCGAAGGAACTGCTTATGAAGAAGGGCGTTTACTACAAGCTCTACAAAATGCAGGCGGAAGCGCTCAAAACCATCGGCATCGAAGCGTAAAACGAATAAATCAACGAGGTTTATAATCTATGGATAACTTTTTAGACCTTGCAGAAATAAACTACTTTACACCCGAGAACGCGAAGTTTTATAAAACCAAAAACGGTTTTGCGGCCATGAAGGCGTTCATGCCGCCGATCCCAAAAGACGATTTGGAAGTCGAGGAACAACAGGACAAAACGCCTGTCTGGCAGGACCTGGGCAGGGTGTATTTTCACAGAATGTTTCCGTTTGAAACGCCGGACGAGTTTATCTCGGTGCTGAACAAAGACGGAAAAGAATACGGCATTATCCGCAGAATCTCGGATTTTTCCGGAGAGGACGCGGACATCATCCGGGAAGCGCTGGCAAAGAAGTACCTCTGCCCGGAGATTACAAAAATCATTTCGATAAAAGAACAGCTCGGCTACTCCTACTGGGAAGTGGAAACCGACATGGGAAGAATGTCCTTCTCCATGCAAGACACCTACCGCAACATCGCGCGCATCAGCGACACAAGGCTGATCTTGACCGATGTGGACGGCAACCGTTACAGCATTAAAGACGTTCTTGCGCTCGACAGAAAGAGCTACAGGAGGATCGAGCTTTACCTGTAACGGCAGGCACCGATTCAGAAAGGAGTGAACCATACTTGAAAACAAAGAACGCAACCCCCGCCGAGCAGATTGCGGCCAGGGAAAAGGCGCTCGCAATGGCCGGCGGTCAGGCGGATTACAGTTTCGACTTCAACCTGTCAAGCGACAACCGCTTTTCTTACGGTGCCTGTGTGATCCATAACGGAAAAATTTTTCTCGTCTGCGGCGACCGGACGGACACGCTGGATATAAACGCAATCGACGAGTTTAGGTATGTAAACAACATCGGCTGCGCGGCGATTGAATATACCGTCGGCGGCGAAGACTACGAGCTTTGCCGCTCGGATATGAAAAACGCGGTCGCTATGCAGATTGCGGTCAAAATGATGACCGCCGTCAAGGAAGGCAGAACCGTCGTAAACAACGAACTGGTTGTCTGCCCGAAATGCGGAAGGACGCTGAAGCCCGGCGCAACGGTGTGCCTGAACTGCATCAACAAAAAGCTGCTTTTTATGCGTCTGCTTCCGTACGCGAAACCGTACGCAAAGCAGCTCACGTTCGCGGCGGTGCTGTTTATTCTCATCAGCGCGATCAACGTTCTGCTGCCGGTGCTTTATAAAAAACTGATCAACAACTTCATCACGGCCGACGACCCGAATACGACCGGTTTTCTGCTCTTAATCGGCGCAATCACGCTGTGCGGTCTGGTCATAGCGGTCGCGCAGATGGTTCGTCAGATCATCACCGCAAAAACAAGCAACAACATTCTGGTCAAACTGCGCGAAGTCCTGTACGCCAAAATTCAGGAGCTTTCGCTGGCCGGAATCACCCGGCGTTCCGCGGGCGAGCTGATCAACCGAATCACCAGCGACACGATGGTGCTCAAGGACTTTTTGGTCGGCCTTTTTCCCGAACTGATCCAGCAGGCGCTGATTATCATCGGCGTGTTCGCCGTCATGCTGATTTTTAACTGGAAGCTGACGCTGATCATCTTAATACCGGTTCCGCTTTTGATTTTAATGTTTTCTTCCATCCGGAAATATACCCACCGGATGTACCACCGCCAGTGGCATACCGAAAGCGACCTCGGCACGATTCTGTACGACGTATTCTCCGGCATGCGCGTCGTAAAAGTGTTCGGAACCGAGAAAAAAGAGGAAGCGCGGTTCAACAAATACGCAAGAAGGGTCGCGGACATTTCCCAGCGCAACGAGCGCACCTGGAACCTGATTGTTCCGTTCGCAAACTTCCTGCTCGGAATCGGCGAGTACGCGGTTATTCTAATCGTTGGTAAAAACATCCTGAACAACGGCGGCATGGGGCTCGGCGATTTGATACAGTTTATCTCCTATGTCGGCATCATCTACGGTCCCATTCGCTGGATGGCGTATGTGCCGAGAAGAATCGCGCAGACCGCGACCTCGCTCGCGAAAGTGTTTGAAATCATCGACGAGAAGAGCGACGTCGCCGAAACCGATAAGCCGATTGAAAAACAGATTCACGGCGATATCGAGTTTAAGAACGCGTCCTTCGGCTACAATGCCTATGAGTACGTGCTCAAGAACATCAACCTTGAGATTAAAAACGGCGAAATGGTCGGCTTTGTCGGCCGAAGCGGCGTCGGCAAGACAACCGCGATCAACCTGATAATGCGGCTGTACGACGTCTCCGCGGGCCAGATTTCGGTGGACGGAATCGACATCCGGAAGTATTCGCAGCACACGCTGCGCTCGCAGATCGGCGTGGTTCTGCAGGAAACCTTCCTGTTCCACGGCACCATTTACAGCAACATCGCGTACGCGAAACCCGACGCGACCAAGGAAGAGGTCATCCGCGCCGCGAAACTGGCGAACGCGCATGAATTCATCATGCGGCAGCCGGACGGCTACAACACCTACGTCGGAGACAGAGGATACACGCTCTCCGGCGGCGAGCGGCAGAGAATCGCCATCGCGAGAGCCATTCTGCGCAACCCAAGAATCCTCATTTTAGACGAGGCGACCGCGTCGCTGGACACCGAGACCGAACGGCAGATTCAGGACGCCATCAACCGCCTGATTTCGGGCAGAACCACCATCGCGATCGCGCACCGGCTTTCCACTTTGCGCAACGCGACCAAGCTGGTGGTGTTCGAGAAGGGCATGATTGAGGAAGTGGGCACGCACGAAGAGCTCATGCGCTCGGGCGGCCGGTATTATAAGCTGGTCATGGCGCAGCGCCAGATGAGCAAACTGATCAAAAACAAATAAACAAAGGCTCGGGCAAAAACCCCGAGCTTTTTTGATAACTTGAACGAATTTTACGTTTTGCTTGATTTTTCCCTAAAATTGTATATAATAGATATGATTTTATATCTGCAACGGAATTACGGGATAGAGAGGACTTTTTTTAATATGATGAATAATCTGGACAAAACCATGGATAAAATCGTCGCCTTCTGCAAAAACAGAGGGTTCGTGTACGCGGGCAGCGAGATATACGGCGGTCTTGCCAACGCGTGGGACTTCGGCCCGCTGGGCGTCGAGTTTAAAAACAACATAAAAAGAGCCTGGTGGAAGAAGTTTGTGCAGGAGTCGCCCTACAACGTCGGTCTGGACAGCGCGATTCTGATGAACCGAGAGGTCTGGGTCGCTTCCGGACACGTCGTCAACTTCAACGACCCGCTGATCGACTGCAAGGCCTGCAAAATGCGCCACCGCGCAGACCAGCTGGTCGAAGCGTTCAACGCCGCGAACGGCATCGAAATGAAAATCGAAGGGCTGACCAACGAGCAGCTGAGCGAATATATCAAAGAGAAAAACATACCCTGCCCGGGCTGCGGAAAATCGGACTATACGCCCATCCGCAAATTCAATATGATGTTCAAGACCTATCAGGGCGTTACCGAGGACAGCCAGGCCGAGGTTTATCTGCGCCCCGAGACCGCGCAGGGTATTTTCGTAAACTTCAAAAACATTCAGCGCACCACCCGCAAAAAGATACCGTTCGGCGTCGCGCAGATCGGCAAATCCTTCCGGAACGAGATTACGCCCGGCAACTTTATCTTCCGCACCAGAGAGTTCGAGCAGATGGAGCTTGAGTTCTTCTGCAAACCGGGCACCGACCTCGAATGGTTCGCGTACTGGAAGCAGTTCTGCAAAGACTTTTTGCTCTCGCTGGGCATGCGCGAGGAATCGCTCAGATTAAGAGACCACTCCAAAGAAGAGCTTTCGCACTACTCCAATGCGACCACGGACTTTGAGTTTCTGTTCCCGTTCGGCTGGGGCGAGCTGTGGGGCGTTGCCGACCGCACCGACTTCGACCTGAAAGCGCATCAGGAAAGAAGCGGCGAGGATCTCTCCTACTTCGACCCGGAAACGAACGAGAAATATATTCCCTATGTCATCGAGCCGTCGCTCGGCTGCGACCGCGTCGCGCTTGCCTTTTTGGTAGACGCTTATGACGAGGAGAACATCGGCAAGGACGGCGAGGAGGACATCCGAACCGTGCTCCACCTGCACCCGGCGCTCGCGCCCTTCAAAGCGGCGGTATTGCCGCTTTCCAAGAAGCTCAGCGACAAGGCGATGGAGGTTTACACCGCGTTGTCCAAGAAGTTCATGGTCGATTTCGACGAGACCGGCTCGATTGGAAAGCGCTACCGCAGGCAGGACGAAATCGGCACGCCGTTCTGCATCACGTACGACTTCGACAGCGTCGAGGACAACTGCGTCACCATCCGCGACAGAGACACGATGGAACAGGTAAGACTGCCCATCGACGAAGTCGCTGCCTATATCGAAGAAAAAATCGCTTTTTAAAAGAAGGTTTTATTATGCGTGAAAACTGCAACCGCGACTGCGCGCACTGCGGCGAGAACTGCCCGAGCAGGGGCGGTCCTATCCCGAAGGAAAAACTCAACGAGCTGAGCAGCGTTAAAAAGGTTATCGGAATCGTAAGCGGCAAGGGCGGCGTCGGCAAATCGATGGTCACCTCTTTGCTTGCCGTGCTCATGAACCGAAAAGAATATACGACCGCCATTCTGGACGCCGACATCACCGGTCCGTCCATTCCGAAGTGCTTCGGAATCACCAAAAAAGCAATCGGCAGCGAGCAGGGCATCTTCCCAGCAATTACGAAAACCGGAATCCAGCTGATGTCGATTAATCTTCTGCTCGCCAACGACACCGACCCGGTGGTCTGGAGAGGGCCGATTGTCGCCGGAACCGTAAAGCAGTTCTGGACCGACGTTATCTGGAAGGACGTTGACTTCATGTTCGTCGATATGCCGCCCGGAACCGGCGACGTGCCGCTTACCGTATTCCAGTCCCTGCCCATAGACGGCATTATCATCGTCACCTCGCCGCAGGAACTGGTCGGCATGATCGTAAAGAAAGCGGTTCGGATGGCGAAAATGATGAACGTTCCGGTGCTCGGCATTGTCGAGAATATGTCGTACTTCGTCTGTCCCAACTGCGACACGAAGCATTCAATTTTCGGCGACAGCGGCGTAGAGTCGATTGCGGCCGAGTTCGGCATCGACACGGTCGCGAAACTGCCGATTCACCCGAAGCTGGCCGCGGCTGCCGACAAGGGCATGATCGAGCTGTTCGAGGGCGACTGGCTGGACGGTATCGCGGAAAAGATTGAAAAACTGTAAAAAAACGGCGGGTTGAAAAAGCCCGCCTGTTCTATAAACCGTGAATAAGGAGAATGCGTATGAACATCAGGATGCCGGATCAAACAAGCGTAATCATCGAAGGCGGCGGTCCCATATCCGACAGCGCCGGACGTGGAATCTCCCTCTCCTGCGACATTACCCCCGACAACGGGTTGAAAGTCAGTGTCCGGGCGGGAAGTACGCCGCTGCAGTACATACTGCTGCGCTGGAATTTCTCCGACGGAGACATTCCGACCGGGTCTGTGAAAGTGCTCGGCGACGAGTGGGAGCGCGCCTACGGAACGATGGAATGGCGCAGCATCAACCCGGACGTGTTTATGCCGTGGTATTTCTTTATTACAAATTCCTCCGATTTGTCGGACAATCCCGAGCGCCGCACCTGCGCGTTCGGCGTCAAAGTGCGCCCGAACGCTTTATGCTTCTGGAACCTGGACAGCGCGGGCGTAACGCTCTGGATTGACATTCGGAACGGCGCCAAAGGTGTTATTTTGGACGGAAGAACGCTGGAAGCCGCGACGGTTGTGTTCGGCGATTACAGCGGCATGTCCGCGTTCGAGGCGGCGCGGAACTTCTGCAAAGCGATGTGCACCGACGGTATTTTCCCGAAAGAACCGGTTTACGGCTCGAACAACTGGTATTACGCGTACGGCAACAGCTCGCACGAGGAGATTGTCCGCGACGCGTCCATTGTCGCCGAGTACACGAACGGGTTAAAGGTACGCCCGTACATGGTCATTGACGACGGCTGGCAGCCCAACAACTGCGACGGACCGTGGCATTGCGGCAACGCGAAGTTCCCGGACATGAAAAAGCTGGCCGAGGAAATCGCCGCGATGGACGTCAAGCCCGGCATCTGGATTCGTTTCCTTGCGGATGTAAGAAGGACTTCGCCCAATGTGAAAGACGAATGGCGGCTGCAGCGGGACGCCAGTTTCTTAGACCCCTCCTGCCCCGAAGTCTTAGCGCACGTCAAAGCCGACACAAAGCGCATTATCGACTGGGGATATAAGCTGATTAAGCACGATTATTCCACCTTCGACATATTCGGCGACTGGGGCATGAACCGCCCGAAATCGCTTGCCGGCGAGCCGCAGCCGGGTAAAGAATGGTCCTTCTGGGATAGAAACAGAACCAGCGCCGAGATTGTATTGGATTTCTATAAAGCTATTCGCGAAGCCGCCGGCGACGCGGTCATCATCGGCTGCAACACCATCAGCCATCTGTGCGCCGGTCTGGTCGAGGTAAACCGCACCGGCGACGACACGAGCGGGAAAGACTGGCTCAGAACCCGAAAGTTCGGCGTCAACACCTTAGCATTCCGTCTGCCGCAGAACGATATTTTCTACAAAGCGGATGCGGACTGCGTCGGCATTACCGAGCTGGTTCCGTGGGAGAAAAACCGCCTGTGGCTCAAAGCGCTCGCCATCAGCGGCTCGCCTCTGTTCGTATCCTGCAAGCCGGGCGTTTTGAACGCGGAACAGGAAGCCGAACTCAAAGAGGCGTTCGCGATCAACTCGGTTCAGAACGACACGCTCGTCCCGCTCGACTGGACCGAAACCACCTGCCCGCAGAAATGGCTGCATAACGGCAAGGTCGTCACCTTCCCGTGGTTTGAGTAAAAAACAAAGCGCATTCCAGATTTGGAATGCGCTTTTCCATTTTTTTATGTTTGAAAAAATTTGCTTTATAATCGGGAAAAAGTCACTTGTAATTCTTTTCTGCTTCACATTATTTTTTAGAATGATTTTGTTAAACAATTCCGCCCGTTATATTTTATGTATTTTGCGCTTTGGAACGCAGATACTATTAAAAACTGCATGAGGTCGTATTATGCCCGAAAAATACACAAACCGTTTAATCAACGAAAAATCCCCCTATCTGCTTCAGCACGCGCACAATCCGGTGAACTGGTTCCCGTGGGGCGAAGAAGCCTTCGCGAAAGCCAAAGCGGAGGACAAGCCGATCCTCCTCTCCATCGGATACTCCACCTGTCACTGGTGCCATGTGATGGAGCGCGAATCCTTTGAAAACGAGGAAACCGCGCGGATTCTTAACGAACATTTTATTTCGATAAAAGTGGACCGCGAGGAGCGACCCGACGTGGACGCGGTCTATATGGACGTATGCATGGCGATGAACCGAAACGGTGGCTGGCCGCTGACCGTCCTGATGACGCCGGAGCAGAAACCCTTTTTTACCGCCACGTATATTCCAAGAGAACAGTTCAACGACCTGCTGCTGCGGACTGCGGATATGTGGAAAAACGCCAAAAACCGGCTGACCGCTTCCGCCGAGTCCATCGGCGTTTACATGAACGAGCAGTTAAGAAAGAATTCCCGGTCCGGAAAACCGTCTCCGTATATCGTTCACGAGGGCGTAACCCTTTTGCAAAAGAGTTTTGACGAAAAATACGGCGGTTTCGGCGGCGCGCCCAAGTTCCCGACGCCGCATAACCTTCTTTTCCTAATGCGGCAGTACGAGCGCACAAAGGACGAAACGCTGCTTGCCGTCGTCGAGCAGACGCTGGACCGCATGTTCCGGGGCGGCATTTTCGACCACATCGGCGGCGGTTTTTCCCGCTATTCCACCGACCGGAGGTGGCTGGTTCCGCATTTTGAGAAAATGCTGTACGACAACGCGCTGTTGTTATACGCTTACGCCGAAGCATACCGCTTGACCGGCAAGGAATTATACCAGTATGTCTGCGCGCGGACCGCGGAATATGTTTTGCGGGAGCTGACGCATGAAGAAGGCGGTTTTTACTGCGGCCAGGACGCGGACAGCGACGGCGTGGAAGGCAAATACTATGTGTTTGCGCCGGACGAGATTCTCACAATCTTGGGCGACGAGGCGGGCAAAGCCTTCTGCAAGGCGTACGGCATTACCGAGCGCGGAAATTTCGAGGGCAAAAGCATCCCAAACCTTGTGGAAAACGACAACTACGAAAACGAGTATCAAAACCGGGAAGCGCAGTTCAATCTTTTGCTCGGCTACCGTCTGACGCGCGCGAAGCTGTACAAGGACGATAAAATTCTGACCGCCTGGAACGCTTTGATGATCGCGGCTTTCGCGCGGGCGTACTTCGTGTTTGAAAAAACAGAATACCTGGACGCCGCCATAATAGCGTACGATTTTATAAAGAACAACCTTACCGACGCCGGCGGCAGGCTGAAAGTTCGGTGGCGAGATGGCGAGAGCGGCGGAGACGGCAAACTGGACGACTACGCTTTTCTGGCTTTCGCCGCGCTCGAACTATACGGCGTGACGTTCGACGCGTTCTATTTGGAAGACGCCGTTCGGTTGGCAGCAATGCTTCGAGACAAGTTTTTCGATGACGAAAACGGCGGATTTTTCCTGTACGCGAGTGATTCCGAGCAGCTGATTACGCGTCCCAAGGAGATTTACGACGGCGCCATGCCTTCGGGCAACTCGGTCGCATCACTCGTCTTCGCAAGGCTGTTTGCGCTCACCGCTTCGATGGACTTCAAAGAAACCGCGGACAAGCAGATGTCGTTCGTCGCGGGCGGAATTAAAGACTACCCGGCAAGTTACAGCTTTTCGTTGATTGCGATGTCCGAATTTTTGTTCCCGCCGGCCGACCTGGTCTGCGCTTCCGCAGAAGAAAATATCCGGGAAGAACTTTTGTCCTTTTTACGGAAAAACAAACTGCCGCATATAAACATTCTGCTGAAAACCGGGAAGAACAGCGAACCGCTTGCCAAAATCGCCCCCTTTACCGCAAACTACCCGGTGCCGGAAAAGGGTACGCGCTATTATATCTGCAAAAACGGAACCTGTATCGCGCCGAAAGACCGACTTGAAATTTCAGATTTCTTAAATTTATAGCAAAATCAAAATCACCCAATATACTTTATATTGGGTGAAATTTTATGGTAATACACGTTGTAAAACAGGGCGAGACCATTTATTCGGTTGCGCAGCAGTATAATGTGAATCCCGATACGCTGGCGCTCAACAACGGCGTAGCGGGCAACGGCAACCTTGCGATCGGGCAGTCGCTGGTGATTGTTTTCCCACAGGCGACCCATGTGGTTCAGCCGGGCGAGACGCTCGATTCAATCGCGAACGCGTACGGCGTGACGGTGAATCACTTATACCGCAACAACCTCGCGCTCGGCGGCAGGCCGTTGATTTATCCGGGAATGCAGCTGGTTATCCAATCCGACAGAACGCCGATCGGCGACTATATGACAGGCGGATACGCTTATCCTTACATAACCATTGATTTTCTCAATCAGACGCTGCCGTTCATGGGCGCTTTGATTCCGTTTACCTACGGTTTTCAGCCGGACGGCACGCTGATTCCGCTCGGCGACCAGTCCATGATTGAGAGGGCCAACGCTTACGGCACGAAACCGGTCATGCACTTGTCCACGCTGACCGAAGGGGACGTTTTTTCGACCGAACTTGCGGAACAGCTGCTGAACAATCAAAGCCTCTGGAGCGTGCTGATTAATAATGTTCTTACGATGATGCGGACGAAAGGGTATTACGCGCTTGACGTCGATTTTGAGTTTTTGGGAAAGGAAAACGCCGCCAAATACGCGGAATTTATTACATACGCAAGAAATACGCTGAACGCGCAAGGGTACCCCGTTATGGTCGCTTTGGCGCCCAAAACCAGCGTCACGCAGCCGGGTGTGCTCTATGAAGGCCACGACTACAAAGCGCTTGGCGAAGCCGCGAACGCGGTGCTTCTCATGACTTACGAATGGGGGTATACATACGGTCCGCCGATGGCCGTGTCGCCCATTCAGCCGGTTGAGAATGTCATTGAGTTTGCGGTAACGCAGATTGACAGCCGCAAGATTTTTCTCGGCATTTCCAATTACGGCTATGATTTCGTGCTGCCCTATGTGCCCGGCGAGTCAAAAGCCGCCTCGATTTCGACGGTGCAGGCGAATGAACTTGCGGTCAGAACCGGTTCGACCATACAATATGACGAGAAGGCGCAGGCGCCGTTCTTCCGCTATTTTGAAAACGGCACGCAGCACGAAGTGTGGTTCGAGGACGCAAGAAGCCTGCAGGCGCGGCTGCAGCTTTTAAAACAATACAATTTAAGAGGCGCTTTATACTGGAACCTCAACCGCCCGAATCCGCAAAACCTTGTCGTCATCAACTCCCTGATAAACCTGCAGCCGTTCAATCTTTTTTAATAAAAAACAAAGACTTGCGCGCGCCGGCGCAGGTCTTTTCTTTTTTAACAAAAGCCGCCGGCAGGCAGCCTGCCGGCGGGAAAAGGTCTTTTTGGATTATGCTATGAGAGCAGTTTGTCGAAATTATAGAATATTGTCGCGATCTGCGCTCTGGTCGCATTGTCTGCGGGGAACAGGTAGTTGCCGTTGCCGGAAATGATTCCTTTATCGACCGCCCAGGTCATCGCGATAACCGCATAGCTTGCGATGCTGGAATAATCGGCGTATCCGGTCAGCGTGAATCCGGACGTAATGCTCATATCGCAGCCGATCATGCTTGCATACCGATACAAGAACATAACCGCCTGCTGTCTTTGCACGTTATCGTCCGGACCGAAGGTCGTAGCGTTGTAGCCGCTCGCGATACCGTTCTGGGTTGCCCAAAGGATGGCGTTGTAGTAATAAGAACCGAGCGCAACGTCCGTAAAGGGAAGCGTGCCGGAAACCGGCGGCTGACCGGCATGGCGGTACAACACCGTAACCATCATGCCTCTTGTCATGGTCAGTTCGGGGCTGAAGGTTGTGCTGGAGGTTCCGCTGAAAAGCCCCGCGTTGTAAACATACTTAACCGGTTCGTAATACCATGCCGTCGTCGGGACATCGACAAACGGAAGCTCGGAGCCTTTGATATACTTGATCGCCCATACGGTTGTCGTCGGATAAACCACCGCGACCGCGACTTTGATATACTTACCGTCCATCATGCTGGACGCGGGAATGGTGACGCTGGTCGCGCGCGTGTTCTCCACATAGGCAAGTTCAACCGCGTTTTGCGATTCGTTGCTGTTTCCGGGGTCCGGCTCTCCGGCAAGCTCTATTACTTTATAGATATATCCCGCCGCTCCCGGAACGCTGTTCCACGAAATGGTCAGGGACGCGCCCGCTGGACGCTCGTCAACGCTCGAAATCACCGCCGGGTCGTTCGAAAGGTTGCCGATTCTTGTGCAGCTCGGGATATAAATCCACCCGTTGTAAGACATATATTTCGTGTATCCGTAATCGCCCGAAACACTGGTTACGGAAAGACTGGTGTTTGCCGGAATGGTGGTGACAGTGCTTGCGCCCGAGGAAGGAGCGGACCGCATAACCAGCGAGGAAGACGACTGGTATATGCCGGTTTTATATCCGGTAATCACGACGTTGGCAATTGCTTCCTGCAGACGCATAATCGCCTTCGTGTAATCGCCCGGCATGGAGGTGGACACGTTGTAAACGCCGGTTCCGTAGTTTAAGGCGGCCTCCATTTGCGCCTGGGACTGGCTGGACAGCGTGTAATTGGAAAGATACGTGTTGGCGGAAGCGATCAGCGAGGAAAGCGTGTTTTTTGTCGCGGTCGGTATGGTCGGCCGCTGGGTAATCAAAAGGCTGTTCGCAACTCTGCGGGTGCTGGAGTAAACCGCTTCCAGCGTGCCGGACGAGTTTTCGACCGTCATCTGCGTCGATCCGCCGCCGTCCAGCAGAACCGCGGTCTGGCAGCCGAGTCCGATGAGCATATCGGCAAGCTCATAAACCGTAAGTCCCGGATAAGTGCTGGTTCTGCCGTCCGTTGCGACAATGATCAGTTCGCCGTTCGATTTCACGCCGATCGCGGAGCGCTGCGCGCTGGCGTTGTTGAAATCGCTGCCCAATCCGTTGCTGGAGGTTACGTTTACGCCGTTCAAAACGATATGATAGCCGTAGGTTACAAGCGCGCTCGAGGCGTTTTCCATTTTGGTCTTTGCAGCCGCGATGGTTTCGGTAACCGTTATTTCAGCCGTATCGCCGATCGAAAGCGCGCGCAGGCTGGCTGCCCACGGGCTGGAGTTGCTCGCATAAAGCACAAACTGATTTCTTCCGATCGAACCGCCGCTGCTGACATTGTTTCTTTTCTCAGCGACGGTGCCTTTGAGCGTGCCGCCGACCGTAAGCTCGGTGTTGTTGACCTTATTGAATACAATTTCGACACCCGGCGAATTCGTGTCCGTATTGTTTCCGCAGCTTGTGTCATAATAATATATGCCGGTTCCGAGCGTGTAGGGGTACATGTTGATATACTCCAGCGCGCCGGACCAGGGGCTGCCGTTTACTTTCAACGCATAGCTGACTTTGGAGTAAACAAGATCGGTATTGCCTGCGCTGTCAAATACAAGCATATAAGTCGGTCCAAAGCTGTTTTGTCCCTGAATAACCTTGCCGTCTGAAATATTGACGCCGCCGTAGGTGTTGCAGCAGGTGCCGACGAACGAGAAGAACGAACCGTTGATGCCGCCGACGATATTCAGTCCGTACTTCGATTCGGCGTCGGTCGCAGAGTTGATGGTCGTCGCGCCATAACCGGAGTATTTGGAATATACAAAGGGCATATAATTGCTTGTCTTGGGGTTAAAGGATAGCGCGAAAACCCTTTGCAGGTCGTTGCTGCTGTCCCGGTAAACAGCAGTGGAATAGGTTACGCCTGGTGCAACCGTTCTGTTGGACGCGGAAGAAATGATGCCGCTTCCCAGAGGCGCGCCGACAGAAAAGGTAATTGCCCATGCGCTCAGCGAACAGGCTGAGAGGATAATGAGAACACTTAAGCAAACTGCAAAGATCTTTTTCAATTTCATTCCCCTTTCTTATTGATTTCATTTCAGTATATCTGCGCAGAAGCAAAATGTTACAAAATGAACAGGCGTTTCAAGCGTTCAGCGTTTTAGACATTTTTCGATAATTACGTTTTAAAAGAAAACCCTTCAAACAGATTCACTGGTTGCAGGGTTTTACTTTCTATATCGCTTGTTTATGTAAAGATTGTTCCTTTTTGCCGGTGAGGAAGCGGTTGTACTGGACGGCCGCTTTTTCCTGCGCTTCGATGCGTACTTTGTTGATATCGTGATAGTTCTCTATCAGGATTTTTACAATATCTCCGTCCAAAGAACCGTCGTCGACCATGCTCATCAACAGCTTGACGGCGTTTTCGTACCGCATGCCGACGCGGTAGGGACGGTCTTCCGTAATCGCGGTAAACACATCCGCGACCGCCATAACGCGGGAGCCGAGCGGCAGTTCGTCGCCTTTCAGATGGAACGGATACCCGTTTCCGTTGATTTTTTCATGATGGTACGCAGCCCATTTTTTAATTTCATCGAACTGCGGGACTCTGTTCAATAGCTGATAGGTATAATAGGTGTGCGAGCGCATCTTGCTGACTTCGAACTCGTTTAATCCGTTCGGCTTGTCGATGATGTTCGGGTCGATCACCAGTTTGCCCAGGTCGTGCAGATACCCGGCGACAAGCATCATTTTACATTCATACGGCGTCATGCCGGCAAGTTCAGCCAACTTGCTCGCCGTCTGCGCGACGCCGGCAGTATGCCGCGCGGTGGACTTGCTTCTAAAATCGACGATTTGCGCGATGACGGACGACAGGCTGATGATATCGTCGATATTCAGCATGGGCGTCGGAATGTCTTTCGGCAGATTTTTAATCGGAAATTGGGAAGCCAAATCCAGCCAGATATATTCTTTCTGACTGAGCGCCAACAGTGCGTCGACAATGTTCGGCTCAAACAGCTTGTCTTTGTTTTTCTGCACATATTTCCGAATATCGCGCAGCTGGAACAAAACGTTGTTTACGTCAATGCGCGCGCTCACCCGGTCCGCCAGATGGATGATGTGACATTCAAACGAAACTTCCTCTCCGTCAAACGTTTTGCCCTCGCCGTAATTCCACGGCAGATGATGATATTTGATGATCTTCGCCTCGTTCTCGAAAAACGAAAACTCTCGAAACAGCCGATATCCGTTAAAAGCGTGAATGTTGATGTAATCCGGCTCGCGCTCAATGATTTCCAGTCTTTCCTGGATAGAAAGCGATCCGACGTCATGCAAAAGGGCCGCTATAAAGACGCTGAATTTGCGGTCCTCCGGAATATTCAGCTGTTCCGCCAAACGATAGGATAGATAGGCAACCTTTTGATGGTGGTTTGACAGTATCGGCGAAACCAGGTCGACCGCATCCGAAATGCAGTTTAAAAAATCATATAATTTAATGTTAATTTCTTTCATTTTTTATCACGCATTAAAAATATAGATATACTTATACAATATATATATCGCAGATTATTAACCAAAATAAATCAATTCGTTAAACTTTATGTTATATTTTTGTTTCTCATGGGCAAATTAATAATAGAATTTTGTTGGAGGATTATGATATGCAGATAAAAGACGTAATGACAAAAAACGTGGCCTATGTCGCGCCGCAGGACCCGATTGAGAAAGCCGCGAAACTGATGGACGAATACGACGTCGGCTCGGTCCCGGTATGCGACGGCGAAAAAGTCGTCGGCATTGTCACCGACCGAGATATTGTTTTACGCTGTGTCTCGCAGAAAAAAGATTTTGCCCGTCCGGTCCGCGAGGTGATGACCGCGAATCCGGTTACGGCGGCGCCGAACATGGACGTCAAAGACGCCGCAAAGCTGATGAGCGAGAAGAAGGTGCGCCGTCTGCCGATTGTCGAGAACAATTCGCTTGTCGGAATGGTGTCGTTGGGCGATATCGCCGTTGAGCCGAAAACTTCCGATAAAGCAGGCGAAGCGCTCAAAGACATTTCCTATCCGAGCGGCTCGTATTTCTAAATAAAAGAGTCCCTGTGCGGGACTTTTTATTTTTTAGTTTTTCAGATGCGCCGGATTTACTTTTATATAGATGGACAATTCAAAATTGTCGTTCGCTTTTGCGCCTTTTCGGCCGGGCTTATGTTTTTGATATTCAACTTTTGCGATTATGCACTTTAAAATTCTGTTTTTTTCTTCGGCGGACAAAGAACCGTAATGTTCAAACATGCCGGCCTGAATCGGACCGCGCCGGCAGGAATCAAGATTCTTCAGTTCTTGTTCTTCCGTTTCCATCGCTTGATACAAAATCTTCTTGCGTTCCGCCAGCGCTTCCTTGCGACGCAGGAATTCCTCTTTCGTATAAACACCGCTTTCGACCAGTTCGTAGGTCGTCTGCAGCTGCTTTTCGCATTTATTCAGTTCCGACCTTAACTGTTCGACGACCTGTTTCTTTAGCTGCAGCGCGTTTTCCTGCAAGTTTTCCGGTTCTGTTTGCAGGGCGGCGCCGCAAAACAGTTTTTCCAGCGCGCTTGTAATTTTTTTCTCGACAATCAAAAGCGGCGCGGAAACGGTTGCGCAGTTTTTGCTCGGGCAATACAGAATGTCATAGGTGGTATGCTTGTTCGCGCCCAGCCGGCGCATGACGGCGCCGCAGTTTTTACAGAATACGATGCCGGACAGCGGATTTTTTAAAGAAAGGTCCTTTTTGGTCCGGCTTGCCGTATTCGCGGCTCGGATTCTCTGCGCTTCGTCGAATATTTCCTGAGAAATAATCGCCGGATGCAGCCCTTTTGCGAGAATACAGTTTTGGTTTTTGACCCGTTTTCGTCTGACGCCGCCGTTTTCCCTGAACTTCTTTTCGGTTCTGTACGCCCAGCGGATCTTTCCGGTATAAACCGGGTTTTTTAATATATCATTGATGGTCGCGCGCGACCATCGGCCGCCTTTTCTTGGTTTCATCTGCAATTCGTCCAGTTTTTCCGCAATCCTGGTCATGCCCAAACCTTCCGTATAGAGCGCGTATATCAGGCGAACCGTTTTCGCTTCGCTTTCGTTGGGGACGAGCGTAAACCCTTTTCCGCCGACGATTTTGACTTTATCATAACCGTAGGGCGGCGTCGAAACAACCGCTTTTCCCTCCTTTGCCGACGCGATTCTGCCGCGCTGGATACGGCGGTTGATGGCTTTATACTCTCTGCGGCTCATAAAGAGGCCGAATTCAAAATATTCTTCGTCGAACTCGTCGTTCGGGTCGTATGTTTTCAGCGGGGTGATGATTTTGGTTCCGCTTGCTTTGAACGCCTGCGCGACGATGCCCTGGTCGATCGTGTCTCCTCTTGCGAGACGTTCGATTTCCATAACAAAAACGCCGCTCCAGACACCCTGTTCCACTTCGGCAAGAAGCTTTTGAACCTGGGGACGGGCGGCGATGGTTTCGCCGGAAACCACTTCCCGATAAATCCGCGCAATCGTTACGTTCATTTTTTGCGCCAGTTCGGTCAGTATTTTCTCGTGGCGGGCAAGCGTTTCCGTTTCTCCTCTGTTTTCCGCTTCGATGTCGGCGCGCGATTTGCGCAGATACATGCAATACCGCGTACGCATTCCCCCTACTTTATCCCTTTGAAAGAAACCGGTTCCTCCCACCAGCCGAACCCGACGCTGCCGCGGATGCGTTTTTCGGTTTCGTCCGGCGCGGAAAGAAAAATCAGAAAAGAACCGCCCGGCGGGAAAATCAGCTTTCCGTTTTCGTTGGCGGTCAGCGTTGTTCCGGAAAGTCCCGCGCGCTCGAACGCTTTGATGCCGCTTTCCGGCTCGCTTACTACGTCGGAGCAAAACTGCAGCCTGACCTGAGGTTTCGGATTCGGCAAAACGGCGGTGTTCGTGCAGATTACCTGCGGCGAGAAGATTGCGATTCCGGGCGGTTCGGCGTTAAACCAGAACTGCGCGCGGAACGAAGATTCCAAAACGTCGGAGACGGTCCAGACGTGAACATGCAGATTCACGCCGGAATGAAAGGGATTGTAAAGTCTCGCCCATGCGTATCTTCCTTTGCCGAAGGTCAAGTCGCTCGCATAGCCAATAAAATACTCGCCCCGCAGCGATTTGTACAGTTCGACCGGGATGACGACGTTTTTGCTCATTTTATGTTTATGGTATCTAAAATCGGAAGCGCCGTTCATAAAATCACCCGTTTCCGGTTTTACTATAAACAGTTTATGCCTGACAAACGAAAAAAAGCCACTTTTTTAAAAAAAGCGGCGTTTTTTCTTCCCATGACGAAGAAAAAAAGAGCCTGTTTTTTAAAACAGGCTCTTTTATGACTACTTCTTGTTTTTTCCTTCGGGCGCTATGACGATTTTTCTGTCCGCGCCGTCGCCGATCGAATATGTTGTCACGCCCGCGATGTTCTGGCATTCCGTATGAATGATTCTTCTTTCATACGCTTTCATGGGTTCAAGCGCAAAGCTTCTTTTGTACTTTAAAACCTTCTCGGACATTCTTCTTGCCAGCGCTCTGAGCGTTTCGGCGCGTTTCTCGCGGTAATTTTCAATATCGATCGTAATCCGGTAAAAAGTCGATCTGTCCTTGTTTGCGGCGAGGGTTGCCAAATACTGTACCGCATCCAGTACGTCGCCGTGCCTGCCGATCAGCAGCCCTAAATTCTCGCCGTTTACAGAAATCAGAGCGCCTTCCTCGTCTTCGTTTTCGATGTTCACCTGCGCTTGAATGTCCATGTTCTTCAGCAGGGTCTCAAGAAAGTCAACCGCAATATTCGCCGGGGTGTTCTCAATATAAACCCGCACCTTCGCGTCGCAGGCGCCGATGCCTAAAATGCCCTTTCTTCCTTCTTCAAGAACCTCAAACTTAACTTTATCAACAGGCTTGCCAAGCGCCGCGGCGCCCGCTAAGACAGCGTCGTCCACTGTCTTTCCCGTAGCAACAATTTCTTTTGTCATTTTTATTTACTTTCCTTTCAAGAATACGGAAAATATTAATTCGCTGTTCTGTGTCAGTTCCTCATTCAGCGTCGCTTTCGGAATCTTCTTCGTCTTCATCGTCGGCAGAAAGCATTTCGATTTTGTTTTTACCGACCACTCGCTTGCCGGAAACCGGTCCTTTTACCTCCAGGTCCTTAAAGCTGTCGTCGTCTTCGTCTACCTCGATCATAATGACTTTTTTCTTCTTCTTATTTTTCTTATTATACTCTTTCACAGCCGCTTCCAGCTCTTCTTTCGTATATGTCGGCAGCGGATAGAAACGATTCAGTATAATCGGCTGAACGGCGCCGGTGACCGTTCTCCAAATCCAGTACACGGCAACCGCGGCGGGGAACTGGAACGAGAAATAAGCGCTGACCACAGGCAATCCCCACTTCATGAACCAGCCGTTTACCATCGGATTGTTTTCCATTCCCGGCGTCGTCGGGGTGTATTTGCGCGTAATGTAACCGCTTCCAACGCTGGTCAGGAAAATCAGCAACGGGAAGATTAACAAAAGGTTGAATTTTTTATAGGACGGGGTGTCCAGCAGCGAAATGCCCGCGAAATTAAAGTTCGGAAGCGCGTCCTTTTCTTCCTTGGAAAAATGCAATTCGTACCTGTTGTAATCCGCGAGTTTGATATTGTATTCTTCCGCGATGCTGGCGATATAATCGTAATCCTGCTGGATGAGCTTTGTCAGCAAAAGCTCGTTCTTATTGGACCCGCTTTTGACCAGCTGTCCGTTTTCTTCTTTATATCCGAAGTTCAGCTGAATGTTTTTTAAAGTCTCGACAAACTTGTCAAAGTTTGCGTTTTCTTCTTTTTGAACCAACGATTCGTCTTTGTACTGCTCGACCGTTCTAAAAGCGATATCGTATAAAGAGTTTTCCTGCGCGTCCAGTTTTGCCGTGAGCTCCTGGGACGTTGAGGAATAGGTGATCGGCTGTCTGATAATCGCGTACAGGACAAACAGAAGCACGAGCGGAATCAGCATCGGAAGGCATCCGGACAACTGATTGTAGCCCTCGCTCTTTTGCATTTCCTGTATTTCGAGCATCATTTTCTGCTGCGTAACACGGTCGTTTCTGCCCGCGTATTTCTTTCGGATTGCCATTTCCTTCGGCAACAGTTTGCGCTGCATAATCAAGTTTTTCTGCTGCTTGATCGCAAGCGGCAGCATGAGCAGCTGCGTTATAATGGTAAAGAATAATAACGCCAATACATAATAGTTGCCCGAGAGGTATAGGCATATCTTCATCAAATACCCGAACGGGATGTAGATAAGACTTAAGAAATTCATATTTTTTCCATTTCCCCGCCAGTTTTATATAATAAATATTCGCTTCTTTTAAAATTGATTCGTTTCAGATTCGCCGCTGTCGGTGCCGGCGTCCGTTTGTTTTTTGACTTTTATTTTTCTTTTCGGCTCCGGCACAGGGTCGTATCCGCCTTTGCAGAGCGGATTGCATCTTAACAGCCGGTATGCCGTCAGAAGCATTCCCATCAATACGCCTCTTTTTTCAAACGCCTCGATCGCGTACTGAGAACAGGTAGGCTGAAACCTGCAGCTCGGACCCTTGAACGGAGATATATATTTTTGATACGCCCTTATCAGAAAAATAAAAATCTTTTTCATGCTAAAAGCTGCCATTCATTCGCTTTTCAAAAGGTCCGCTTTTTTCAGCAGCGTATAAATTTCTTCCTGAATTACGGAAAAATGCGCGTCGTAGCTGGCCTTTTTCGCGACGAAAACGAGAATAAAACCGTCCTTGACAAAAGGGTGAAGATGTCTGTATGCTTCCTTGATTTTTCGCTTCATTCTGTTTCGTTTTACGGCTTTTCCAAGACTTTTCGATACCGTAAAGCCGACGAGCGTCGTCTTGTTGTCGTAGTTTTTCATCACATATAGAACGACAGTGCTCGCGGCCGCGCTTTTCCCTTTTTTATAAGCTTTTTGAAACAGATGGTTTTCCTTTAAGGAACGGATTTTTCTTCTTTTTTCCATTAAAAAATCCTTTTTAGCGCTTAAAACCAGTATTATTAAGCTAAAGAAGGCATAATGCACTATTGGATTAATGCATTATGCGCTTTCTTAAAAACACATGTTTGCATGTCAGCAAATATTTATTCTGAAGCTTAATAAGTAAGTCTGGCTCTGCCCTTTGCCCTTCTTCTCTTAAGCACCTTTCTGCCATTTGCTGTTGCCATTCTCTTTCTGAATCCATGCTCTCTTTTTCTGTGCAGCTTTTTCGGCTGATATGTTCTAAGCATTCTACAATGCACCTCCCCGACAAAAAACTGATATCTTTCTATGCGCAGTTTTTTGTAACAAAACCGGCAGGATATCAAAAGTCAACATTTATTATATACATAAATTTTTGCTAATGTCAAGAGTTTTATTCCTCATTTTCTGTGTTTTGACCCGAAAAAGGCTGATTTTTTTTATAAAACCCTTTCTTTTTGCCCGTTTTTGTGCTATAATAAGATAGATATTTCGGTAGAAGTGAAGTGAGTAAATGGCGGAATTAGAGTTTGCGTCTATCATGGATGGTTTAAAAGAAGAGCTGTCGAAAATATATTCCAGCACGACGATGAGTTTGTGGTTTGATCAGCTCGCCCTGTTGTCTTTGGATGATAAACAGGCTGTCCTGGTAGCTCCTACTGAATTTAAAAAAGATATATTGGAAAAGAAATATTTAGATGTCCTTACCGAAAAGCTTTGCGGAATACTTGGTTTTGAGGTCGAAATCAAAATCATTTCTGCCGAAAGCGGCCCTATGGCAAAAGTTCCGCCGTTGGAAAAAGAGGAGGAACCGGACGAGGATATCAGCGCGTACAAAATGCGCTTTAATCCCAACTATACTTTTGAAAACTTTGTCGTCGGAAAATCCAACGAGCTTGCTCAGTCCGCGAGTCTTGCTGTCGCACGGCATCCCGCAGAGCTGAACAACCCGTTGTTTTTATATGGCCCGTCCGGACTCGGCAAAACTCACTTGCTTTTTGCTATTGTAAATGAGATTCGGAAAAATTTCAAGAACTATCATATATTATACGTCACTGGCGAAGAGTTCACAAACGAGCTGATCGACGCGCTCGCGCAAAAAAAACCGGTCGCTTTCAGAGAAAAATACAGAAACCTGGACGTACTTCTGGTTGACGACATTCAGTTTTTGGCAAACAAGCTCGGTATTCAGGAAGAGTTCTTCCATACCTTTGACACGCTATATAAGCAGAACAAACAGATTATTTTAGCTTCGGACTGCCATCCGCGGGAGATTAACAACTTAGAGGAAAGACTGAAATCCCGTTTCGAGTCCGGTCTTGTCGCGGACATTCAGCCGCCCGATCTTGAGCTGAGAGTCGCCATCTTCAAGCGAAAATCGGTCGATATGGGTATTGATATACCAAACGACGTACTTTTATACCTCGCGGAGAATATTAAAATCAACATCCGCCAGATCGAAGGTTCGTTAAAGAAGCTGAAAGCGAACAGCTTTATCAGCGGCGAACCGATTACGCTGGAAATGGCGCAAAAGGTATTGGGCGACTTTCTCAAAAGCGCCGAGAGCGAGGACAACATCATCGACAAAATCTTTACATACGTCTCCAAACGCTACGGCGTATCCAAAGACGCGCTCAAAAGCCAGAAGCGGAACGCGGACATCGCGTATCCAAGACATATCGCGATCTATCTTACCCGCGAGCTTACCTCCCTTTCTCAAAAGAGCATCGCAAAGATTTTTGCGAGAAAGGACCACACCACCGTTTACAACTCGATTATGGTGGTTGAGAAGAAAATCAAGTCGGACGTTCAGTTCGAACGCGAAATCAACCAGATTATCAACGAGCTGAAAGGGCAATAAACCGCCATTGTGGACAAACAGAAGTTGTCCACAGCGTTTCTCCGTAGATAACCCACAGTTTAAAATCGCCTTTTCTTTGCAATATAACGCATTTTTTGACTTTTCCACAAATTCACAGCGGCTACTAATAATAGGAATACTAATTCCTTTTTGTTATCTTTGTTCCTTTTTTTCTGTTTTTTTGTTAAAGTTCAAAAATTCGGTATGTTTTTTTTAATAAAACCTTTTCGGAAAGGATAAATTCTTTATGGCTATAAAATTTACAACCAACAGAGCGGTTATGCTCTCGCTGATAACGCCGGCGCTGGCCGCGACTTCCAACAAAAACACACTGCCCGCGCTCGAAGGTTTACTTTTTTCGCTCGAAGATAATATTCTGACCGTTTGCGGCTACGACCTTGAAAAGGGCGTCAAAACCAGCGCGCAGGTGTATCCGCAGGAAGAGGGCGCGGTTATTCTGAACGCGCAGAAAATCAGCGCGATTATACGCAATCTGCCCGAATGCGAGATTCACTTTGAAGCCAATGAGAAAAACATGGTGCGCATAACCGGCGCGATGAGCGAGTTCACCATCCACGGACTTTCCGCAGAAGCGTTTCCGAACCTTCCCGAACTGGGCGGCGACAGGAGCTTCTCGATCAGCCAGGGCGTGCTGAAGGACTTAATCGAAGGCACGCATTTCGCCGTCGCGCAAACCGACGCGCGGCCGATTCTGACCGGCGAGTATTTTAAAATCGAAGGAAAAAAGATAACCGTCGTCGCGCTGGACAACTACCGGCTCGCGCTAAAAGAAGAAGAAAACGCCGTTTTCGGGAACGAGAACAATTATTCCTTTATCGTTCCGGGAAAAACGCTGTTTGAGTTCTCAAAACTGCTTTCCGACAGCGACGAGCTGATTACGGCTGAATTTACCAATAAATATATTATCTTTAAAATGAAAGACATTGTCTTCTTCTCTCGTCTGCTGGAAGGCGAATACATCGATTACAACCGCGTCATTCCGAAACAGAATAAGATATTTGTCAAAGTCAAAACCGCCGATTTCATCGAGAGCGCGTCCAGAGCATCCCTGCTCGTCGACGAGAAGCTGAAGACCCCGTTGAAATGCAGCTTTACCGACGATAACCTTCAAATATCCTGTACGACCCAGTACGGAAACGTCATCGACAATATCAAAATTGAAAAGACCGGCGAAGACATTGAAATCGGATTCAACAGCCGCTACCTGCTCGACGCGCTGCGCGCCTGCCCGGATGAAACCATCCGCATCGAAATGTCGACACCGCTGATGTCGATGGTGATTACGCCGGCCGAGGAAAAGGAAAACAGCAGTTATACCTATCTGATTCTTCCGTACAGACTAAAATAATATGAAGCTGAACACGCTGAGCGTTAGGGATTTTAAAAACGCGGAAAACGAACGGATCGCCTTTACGGACGGCGTTAACATTATCTACGGCGACAACGCCGCCGGAAAAACCAACCTGCTTGAAGCGATCTTTCTTTTTGCGACTGGAAAGAGTTTTCGCGGCGGCAAGGACAAGGATTTTATCCGCTTCGGACAGGACACTGCTTATATCGAAATCGAGTTCGAGGAAAAAAGCGGGCCGCAGAAAATGGGCATCCGGTTGTTCAAAAACCAGAAAAAGCAGATTTTCCGCGGCGGCGTGCAGGTTACCAAATTGTCGGAGTATCTGGGGCTTTTCCGCGCGGTCATTTTTACGCCCGACCATTTAAATCTTGTGAAGGGCTCGCCGGAATTCCGGCGCCGCTTTATCGATATCGCGATCTGCCAGTCCTTTCCGCGGTATGTTGCCTCTATCAGTGAGTATAACCGGATTTTAGCGCAGAAAAACGCGTTTTTGAAAAATAAAATAGATTCGGACGAACTGCTGGAAGTCTATAACGAGCGTTTGGCGCAGTTGGCATCCGTCATCACGCAGAACCGGTATAAATATATCTGCCGGCTTGAAAAAGAAGCCGAAGCGTTTCAGCGCGATATGACGGACGGCGCGGAAAAACTGACGCTTGCGTACAGCTCACAGGCCGGAGAGGGCTTTGAATCGATTGAAGAGATAAGAAAACGATACGCCGAGCTTTTCCGGCAGAAAAGAGAACAGGAAAAACAGAAAGGCATATCGCTGTACGGCCCGCACAAAGACGATTTTTTAATTTATATCAACGGAAAAAACGCCCGCCAGTTCGCTTCGCAGGGGCAGCAGCGCTCCGCGGTGCTGTCGCTGAAGCTGGCGGAAGGCGAATTGTCCAAAAAGCTGACCGGCGAGTATCCGGTTTTCCTGCTGGACGACATTTTAAGCGAGCTGGACGCAAGGCGGAAACGATATATCTTAGAAAAAACCCAGGAAAAACAGGTCATCATCACCGGCTGCGAAAAGGAATTTTTCGCGGGCCTCGAGCAGATCGCGAGCAGAAACAAAATTTACGTGGAGAACGGAAAATGTTTTTACACTTAGGAAAAGGCGAAAGCGTTCCGGAAAAGGAAATCGTCGGAATCTTCGATATAGAAGCGGCGACGGTTTCCGCGGACACAAAAGCGTTTTTAAAAAGTCTGCAGGAAGCGAAAAGAGTTGTGAATCTATGCGACGATTTGCCGAAAAGCTTTGTTCTGACCGATAACGAGCTTTGCGAAAGCGTTTATATCACGCAAAACTCCGCTCTGTCGCTGAAAAAGCGAGCGGAAAACAACGAATTAGAATAGAATCCTTGAAAGGAAAATCAAAGAAATATGGATGAGAAGAACACACAAGCTTACGAGGACAGTCAAATACAGGTTCTCAAAGGGCTTGAGGCTGTAAGGTTAAGACCCGGTATGTATATCGGTTCGACCTCCTCGAAGGGGTTGCACCATCTTATATATGAAATCGTTGACAACTCAATCGACGAAGCGCTGGCAGGATTCTGCAAGCAGATTAACGTCATTTTAAACGAGAACGGAAGCGTCACGGTCGAGGACGACGGTCGAGGCGTTCCCGCCGGAATTCACCCGGATATGGGACTGCCGACGCTCGAGGTCATTTTTACGGTCCTGCATGCCGGCGGAAAGTTCGGCGGCGGCGGATACCGGATCGCCGGCGGTCTGCACGGCGTCGGCGCTTCTGTCGTCAACGCGCTGTCTAAGCGGATGGAAGTGAGAAACTTCCGCGACGGACACGAGTATTCGATCGCTTTTGAGTTTGGAAACGTGGTCGAGCCTTTCAAGGTCGTTGGCCCTACGGATAAGCATGGTTTGACTGTCACTTTCTTCCCGGACGACAAGATTTTTGAAACCGTCGAGTTTGACAAGGAAATCATTCGTACGCGTCTGCGCGAGCAGGCGTTCCTGAACGCCGGCGTATGCCTTACGCTATTGGATAAAAGAGCCGGCGCGGAGAGCGCGGAACCGGAAGTCTTTTGCTATGAAGGCGGCATTAAGAGCTTTGTAGAGTATATCAACTCGAAAAAGGCCGCCGAGCTTCTGCACAACGACGTTATTTATTTTAACGGCTCAAAGGGCACGTCTTTCGCGGAAATCGCGATGCAGTATAACGACACCTATAACGAGACCATTCTGTCGTTTGCGAACAACATGCATACGGTGGACGGCGGAACCCACGAGGTCGGCTTTAAAACGGCGCTGACCAAAGTGTTCAACGATTACGCAAAGAAATATAATATCTTAAAAGGCGACGAAAAACTAACCGGCGAGGATGTCCGCGAAGGGTTGACCGCCATCATCAGCGTCAAGCTGGAGGACGCCCAGTTTGAGTCGCAGACCAAAGCGAAGCTGGGAAACAGCGATATCCGCGTTTTGGTTGAGAGTATCGTAAGCGAAAAATTAGAAATTTATTTGGAGGAAAACCCCGCTACCGCCAAGGTTATCCTCGAAAAAGCGCTGCAGGCGGCAAGAGCGAGAGAAGCGGCGAAAAAAGCGCGCGAGCTTACCAGACGCAAAGGACTGCTGGAGAGCGCCGCGTTGCCGAGCAAGCTCGCGGACTGCAACGAGCGCAGAGTTGAATTTACCGAGCTGTATATGGTAGAGGGAGACTCCGCAGGCGGCACCGCGAAGGACGGGCGCGACAGCCAGTTCCAGGCCGTGCTTCCGCTGCGCGGAAAAATTCTCAACGTAGAGAAGAGCAGACTGGACAAAATTTACGCGTCGTCGCAGATTACGCCGATTATTCTCGCGCTGGGCACCGGCATCGGGGACGAGTTTGACATTACCAAGCTCAGATACGGAAAAATCATCATTATGGCGGACGCCGACGTTGACGGCGAGCATATCAAGACGTTGCTGTTGACCTTCTTCTTCCGTCATATGCGGCCGCTGATTGAAAACGGCCATGTGTACGCCGCGATGCCCCCGCTGTATAAAATCACGAAAGGAAAGCAGGAAAGATATGCTTTCTCGGACGAGGAGCGCGACAAATATATTCAGGAACTCGGCGGCAACGTTACGGTCAGCCGCTACAAAGGTCTTGGCGAAATGACCAAGGATCAGCTCTGGGAAACCACGATGGACCCCGCGAGACGGGTTCTGAAGCGGATCACGATTACGGACGCGCTCGAGGCGGAAGCCATGTTTACGATTCTGATGGGCGACAAGGTCGAGCCGAGACGCGAGTTTATCCAGGAAAACGCGAAGTATGTAACGGATATTGATGTATAAATTTTAAAGAAGCAATCTTTTTTGCGGTAAAAACCACAGAAAGTATGGTCTAAAATATGGCATATCAAAACGATCACGAGAACGAATACGATTACAGTGCGCATCAATCGCAGATAATACAGGAAGTCGGAATAGAAAAAGAAGTAAAAACAGCGTTTATTAAATATGCGATGTCGGTTATCGTGGACCGGGCGCTGCCGGATGTCCGCGACGGCTTAAAACCCGTACACCGCCGTATCCTGTACTCGATGTACGAGGATAATCTTACCAGCGACAAACCCTTCCGCAAGTCGGCGACCACCGTCGGTAACGTGCTGGGCCGCTACCATCCGCACGGCGACAGCGCGGTTTACGATTCGATGGTCCGCATGGCGCAGGACTTCTCTCTTCGGTATCCGCTGATAGAGGGACAGGGCAACTTCGGCAACATCGACGGCGACGGCGCGGCTGCGTACCGTTATACCGAAGCGCGAATGTCCAAAATTGCCGAAGAGATGCTTTCGGACATTGAAAAGAACGTCGTCGATTTCGTTCCCAACTTTGACAACGTCCGGAAAGAGCCGGTCGTTCTGCCGTCGCGCTTTCCGAACCTGCTTGTCAACGGTTCCATCGGCATCGCGGTCGGTATGGCGACCAATATTCCGCCGCATAACCTGAGAGAGGTTATCGACGCGACGGTCTATATGATTGACAACCCCGACTGCTCGGTTATGGACTTGTGCCAGTATATCAAAGGTCCCGATTTTCCGACCTACGGCACTATTTACGGAACCGCCGGCATTTACGAAGCGTACATGACCGGCAGAGGCAGAATCAAGGTGCGCGCAAAAACGCATTTTGAGGAAAAAAACAACAGAACCAGCATTATTATTACCGAGCTTCCCTATCAGGTAAACCGTTCGCAGCTGCTCGACAGCATGGTGGACCTGGTGCGGGAAAAGAGAATAGAGGGCATTGCCGATATCAGAAACGAGTCCGGCCGCAAGGGCATGCGCATCGTCATTGACCTGAAAAAGGACGCAAATCCGCAGGTCGTGCTGAATCTGCTTTACAAGTACACGCAGATGGAGGATACCTGCGCGGTCAATATGCTCGCGCTTGTCAACGGCGAACCGAAGGTGCTCAACCTCAAGGATCTGCTGAAATACTACATTCTCCATCAGGAGGACGTAATCACCCGCCGCACCCAGTTCGATTTGGATAAGGCGTTAAAGGAAGCGCATATCTATGAAGGTCTGAAAATTGCGGTTGACAATATCGACGAGGTTATCAGCATTATCCGCTCGAGCGCGAACATCCCCGAGTCGAAGGCAAACCTTATGGCCAGATTCGGGCTTACCGACGCGCAGGCGCAGGCCATTGTCGAGATGACGCTGGGCCGGCTTTCCGGTCTTGAAAGAAAGAAGATCGAGGAAAGACTGGCAAACCTGTACGCGCTCATCGACGAATTAAAAGGAATTCTTGCGGATAAAAATAAAATAACGGCAATAATAAAGAAAGACCTTTTGGAAATTAAAGAGCGCTACGGCGACGACAGACGCACCGAGATTGTAGAAGTAGAAGACGAAATTCTGCTGGAAGACTTAATCGAGCGCGAGAACTGCGTCATCACGGTCACGCATGACGGCTACATCAAGCGTCTGCCTTCCGAAACATATCAGGCGCAGCGCAGAGGCGGAAAAGGCATCACCGCGATGTCAACCAAGGAAGACGATTTTGTCGAGAACGTCATCATTTCCTTCAGCCACGACTATCTTTTGATGTTCTCCAATCTGGGCAAGGTTTACCTCAAGAAGTGCTACGAGATTCCCGAGAGCGGCAGAACCTCGAAGGGCACCAACCTTGTCAACGTACTCTCGCTCGCCGAAAACGAAAAGATAACCGCGTTTATTCCGGTCAAAGCGTTTACCGATAAGGAATACCTAATTCTGATCACCAAGTACGGCGTGTCCAAGCGCGTTTCGCTCATGGAATACAGCAGAAGGCGCACAAACGGGCTCTTTGCGGTTACGCTGGACGAGGGCGACGAGCTTCTGTATGTGCTCAAGACCACCGGCGACGACCAGATTATTGTAGCGTCCCGCAAAGGACTTTCGGTCCGCTTTAACGAGCAGAACGTACGAGTAATGGGCAGACAGGCGAGAGGCGTGCGCGCGATGCGGCTTGAAGAAGGCGATTATATCGTCGGAGCCGCCGTCATACCGAAGAATTACGCGGAGATGAACGCGAAAATCATAACCGTAACCGAGCGCGGCTACGGCAAGCTGAGCGAGATCGACGATTTCACGGTCCACAACCGGGGCGGCAAAGGCATTACCTGCCACGGACTCAACGAAAAAACGGGTGACCTTGCCGGCATCGCGGTTGTAGAGCCTTCCGACGACATTATGCTGATTACCAACAACGGCGTCATTATCCGTACCAAGGTTAACGAAATACCGGTTTACCGCAGAAGCGCCGGTGGCGTCATCGTAATGCGTCTGGACGAGGGCGCGTCCATTGTCGGCTTTGCGCGCGTAAAAGAAGATAAAGAAGAAACCGAAAAATCCGATCTGGAAAATACGGATTCTTTGGACGAAGAAACAAGCGGCAGCGATTCAGACGGCAATATTTAACCTGTCGGAAAGCGAGTTATTTTGAATGGCATTTATGAAGAGGGGTTACTATTTTTATGGCGATAAAAACCTTTGTTCTGGAGAATTATCCGGAAAAAGAGAAGCGGCACAACGCAATTGAAAAAACACTGAAAGAGTACCTGCAAAACGACAACATTCAGGTGCTTTATACCGGAAAAGGAAAGCCCTATATCAAAGGCTTGGAAAAAGAAAAATATATTTCGGTTACCACCACCGGCAAAGTAATGGTGCTGGTTTGTTCGGACAATCCCGTCGGAATTGACGGCGAATACTTAGGACGGTTCGGTCCAGACAACAAGATGGACTACACAGCGTTATCCGAGCGCTTTTTCTCGGAAGAGGAAGCGGAATATGTACGCGACGGAGACGGCGACCCGATGCGGTTTGTCCGCGTTTGGGTACGCAAGGAAGCCTATGTAAAGTTTACCGGCAAAGGGCTTGTTGATTTTCCGAACTTTTCCGTTACCGACGGCGAAAGGTTTTATTCCAAAATAAATGGTGTACCGATTCGAAAATTCAACGTAAACTTTCCTGGCAGCAATGAATATCTGTTCGCGATCGCAGGCGTGGAGTAAAAAAGAATAAAAAAAGAACGGGTGGAAATTTCCACCCGTTTTATTTGTTTTCAAAGATTATCTGGTTCTTCTTCTCGTTCTCAGGGACAGCGCAGACGCGCCGGCAAGTGAGATCAGCGCTGCTGCTGCCAACCATGCGATGCCGTCGTCCCCGGTCTGCGGTTGATTGGAAGAAGCGCTGGAAGCAGCGGAAGACGTTGACGACGGAGCTGTCGAAGAGGAAGAAGCCGGTGCGGAAGAAGACGAAGACGGAGCCGAAGCTTCAGAAGACGAGCTGGAAGATTCGTCGGACAACTCGCCGATATAAATAACTGCGTCTGCCTGAATGGTTCCGTTTGCGACATCAATGCCGACAACCGTTACTTTCTGACCTGCTTTCAAATTCGCGATTTTATCCTGATTATCTTTAGAATTATGGAAAGCATCGCTGTTCGGGTCTCTGTCGTCGATATGCGCGGCGTAAATGAAACCGCCCTCGGGAATGGTAAGCGATTCATCCGCGGTACCGTTCGTGCCGTTCATCAGGTTTCCGACGGTGTCCGAAACCAGTTCGTAAACATTCGGCTTATCGGTCGGTTTGCATACAATTTGCTTGGTCCATCTGAAGTTGCCTTCGCTGGATTTGATGGTGTTGCTGTTGTTAAAATGCTTTGTGAATACGATTCCGTCGCCGTAATCGATTCTCTGGTTTATTTTCGTGACATATACGCTCGGAAGATCTTCAGCTGCTGTGGGGAACGACAGTGCCATCGTAGCCAACAGAACTACTGCGATTAAGAGCGAAAAAATCTTTAACGCTTTCATTTACTCATTCCTTTCTATTCATTTTTCTTTTTTCATAACTGAATTATATACTTTTCTATTTAAAAAGTCAATAAAATTTTATATTTTTGATAATCATTCTTTCGCGTATTATAACAGAAAGGCGGAATTTCCGCCTTTACTTACGATTTTTCAGCTTCTTTTCCGCAAAGACGCATAATTCCTCCGCAAACTCGGAGCTGGCGGCCTCCGCAAAGACTCTGAATCCGCCCTCCTCGCGCGGGAAAACCGCGATGCTGCCTTTTTCATTGCGCAGCCGCACGCCGCGCGAGCAGTCGCCGCATTCCTCGGCAAGCGAACCGATCAGGTCCGCCTTTTCGTCTTCGTCCACCTCGATGTCGATGCTTCGGACATAGAAGCGCGGCAGCTTGCTGACCGCCTCTTTGAGCGTTAAGTTGTTTTCGCAAAGATACCTGCAGACCATCAGCGCCAAAAGCACGCTGTCGTTGTAAAAATGGGTTGAAAAAGCGTTTTTTCTTTCCTCGCTTTCGCTGTGGTTGTAAAAACAGGGCTGCAGGCCTGATTGTTTCAGATAGCCTTCCACCGCTTCCGGCGTGGACTGCGGAAGATACAGCTTTTTCTTATTCTTTCCGCACAGCGCGGCAAGCGTAAACAACTGCCAGAACGAAAGCGTCGTTCCGTCGGCAGTGACCGCGGAAACGCCGCCGTCGCCGTCGAACGCAAAAACGTCGCCGCTGACGTCGGAGTCGTCCTCAATCATCACCGTTTCGGCGCCCAGCTCGCGCGCGTTGGAAAAGAAGAAGTTCGCCTGCTCGTTTTTGCCCATCGCCGCCGCCTGAATGCCGTCCAGCCGTCCGGCGGTGTTTTGCAGGTAATGGCAGTACCGGAATTTGACACGCTCCGTATGCTCAAGAAGCTGCGGCTCGTAAATCTCCGCGGGCGCGGGCAGTTTTTCGCGCATCGCGTTTTCGATTTTGCGCTGTTTTTCTCGGGACAAAAAAAGCCCGTTCTTTTCAAAAATCCGGATATGAACGTTTTTCTCGCTGTCCCCGCCCAGATACGAAACATACGCGCAGCAGTCCAAACGATACGCCTGCGGGGCGAAGGACGCCAGCTCGACAAACCCGTCCTCCAGGTCAATCACCTGCCCGCCGCAGGAAACGACGGCTATTTTTATGGAATCCGCGAGCAGTTTTGCTATTTTTTCGCCGTTGTACATAATCCCGACGCGGGCGGGTTTTCCGAGCGTGGACAACCCCTGCCCGAGTTTGAAGCACAGCTCGCCGTCAATCTCGCTTCCGTATTTTCCGGAAATGCCCTCGTCACCGAACAGGTGCGAGGAAGCGGAACTCATAAATATATTTCCCATCACCTTTGCTCCTTTGCTGATACGCGCGCGGTCGGCGATCCGAATGCCGGGCGATAAAACCGCGCGGTCGCCGATCACGGTTCCGGCGCCGATGACGCAGCCCTCCGGAATGACGCAGCCGCTGCCGATCACGACGTTTTCGGCAATAATGCTGTCCGTAATCTCGCTGTCGCCGACTTTGACGTTTTCAAACAGAATGCTGCCGGCGATTTTCGCGTTTGGATCGACCGAACAGCCCGCGCCGATAATGTTTTGGCCGCCCGAAAGCCGCATGCTGCAGGCGTAAAAGTCGCCGAACGTTCCGATGTCGCACCAGTATCCCTGCGCCACTTCGCCGTGAATCGGAATGTTCTTTTTTAAAAGCTGCGGGAACAAATCTCTTCCAAAGTCAAAAAATACCCCTTCGGGGATTTGGTTGATGATATCTCGGTTCAAAATATAAATGCCGGTGTTGATCAGATTGGAAAGCGTGTCCGCCCACGATGGTTTTTCTAAAAATCGCGCGATTCTGCCGGTTTTATCGTCCAAAAGCACCGTGCCGAATTCTTTTGGGTTTTTAGTTTTGGTCAGCAGCATGGTAACCTGCCGGTTTTCGGAAATATGCCTTTCGTAAAGCTCTTTCAGCGCGAAATCGCATACGGCGTCTCCGGAAATAATGAGCACCGTATCGGAAAGACAGTCAGAAAGCGCTCGCACCGCGCCGGCGCTGCCCCTCGGCTCGTCCTCGCGGAAAAACGCAAGGCGGACGCGGTCGTGTTTGACGCTTTCCAGCTGTTCCGGAAGATACATGGTCGTCACCGCGGCGCTTTCAAACCCGTTGTCGGCGAGCAGGTCGAGTATGCGCTCGAACGCGCTGCGGTTGTTGATCGGAAGCATGGGCTTGGGTCTTGTGTTGGTCAGCGGCGCAAGCCTGCTTCCGAATCCTCCAGCCATAACTACCGCGCCATATTTTTGACCGGACATAAAATCCATCCTTTTAACATATTAAAAAACCTGCCAAACCGTAAAAGTCTGGTAAATATATTTTTATCGTCCGCGCCCAAAAATATTCTGCCTGCGATTGACAAAGCGCGAAAAAAAAGATATATTTAAGGTATAAAAGCAAAAGGTTGGTAGAACGAGAGCGTCATGCGGCACCGCATGTTTTTTCTATTTTTTGTTCGCAAACAGGGTTAGAAAAGAGATCTTTTATGAACATTATTACCGACAACGACTTGCCGATAAAGCAAAAAACCATCATAGCCATTGGAAACTTCGACGGTGTTCATATCGGACACCGGCTTTTAATAAAGACGATGGCAGAGCTGGCGGAAGAAAAAAAGCTGGACGGAATCGTTTTTACGTTCGCCCAGAACCCGAAGAACCTGCTGACAAGCGGCGAGGTCAAATATCTGACCGGAACCGAGGACAAAATGCGGTTTCTTTCCGAATACGGCGCAAAGAACATCTATTTTGCGGATTTTGCGGATATCGGCGGATTATCTCCCGAAGAATTCACCGATAATATTCTTGTAAGAAAATTCAACGCCGACACCGTCATCTGCGGGTTCGATTTCCGGTTCGGAAAAGGGAGGGCCGGGAGCGCGGAAGACCTCGAAAAGCTGCTGGCAAGACACGGCGTCCGGTGCGTGATCACCCCCGCGGTGTATTTTGAAGGAAAGCCCGTAAGCTCGACCGAGATACGGCGGCTTTTGAGCGTCGGGGACGTCGAGCGGGCGGAAAAGCTGTTGGGCAGGCCGTACTGCTTTACTTTGCCGGTCATCCACGGCCGCCAAATCGGCAGAAGCCTGGGTTTTCCGACCATCAATCAGGTTTTTCCGGAGTACCGTGTAATCCCTGCCTACGGCGTTTACGCGGTGGAATGCGTAGCGAACGGCGTTGTTTATAAAGGCATCGCCAACATAGGGATTCGCCCCACCGTTTGCAAAACGGGGGACTGCCCGGTCTGCGAAACCCATCTTTTTGATTTCAGCGGCGATTTGTATAACCAGGCGGTACGAGTCAGCCTGAAGAAACGGCTAAGGCAGGAGATAAAGTTCGATTCGCTCGACCAATTAAAAGACCAGATACAATCGGATATTAAAGCGGCAAAAGAATACTTTTTAAACCAGCATTAATGGGGGAATACGCTTGAAAAAGAAAGCAGCAGCATTCATATTGGCAGTTTTGGCGGTATTTACGGCGGTTTCTATGCCGATTTCCGGCGTTTCGGCCGCAAACACCAGCTCGCAAACCTCAAGCGCAGTTTCCGCGTCTTCGAGCGCCGGTTCGTCCAGCGCGAACACCAGCTCGACGGACGAAATTACGCTTACGCCGAACCTGACTTCCGACAACGCGGTTGTGGTCTATAACGTGGACGTCGATCAGGTGCTGTATTCCAAACGCGGCGCCGAAAAGCTGTCGCCCACGGCGGCGACCAAGCTGTTGACCATGATGGTCGTGTACGATATTTTTAAAGAGAAGAACCTTGATTTTAACACGGAAATCACCGTCGAATCGGGCGCGCTTCTGAATATCGGCAAGCAGGGCGATTTGAGCGCTCCGTTTTTAGGACTGCGTCCGGGCGAAACCTACAAGGCGGAGGACTTAATCGGCGCGACCCTGATTGCGAATATGAACGACGCCTGCAATATTTTGGCGTATTACTGCGCGACCAAGCTGCTGAACGGCAATATGGATGCGTTTATCGCGCGTATGAACCAGAAAGCCGCGGAGGTCGGCGCAACGAACAGCAACTTCACGAACGCGATCGGTCTGGTCGAGGACGGCATGACGACGACGCCGGAGGATGTCGCGAGGATCGCCGGCGCGTTTTACAAATACAACGACCTGCTGCTGCTCGACAACCGTCCGAAGATGACCTTTAACCAAAAAAGCACCATTCACACCAAAAACTATCTCCTGTCGGATTTTCTTACGCGGGATTATAAAAACAAGTACGCCGTCGGCTTAATGGCGGGGCAGCGCAGCAACAACGACGGCTATTGTCTGATTACCGCGACCGAGAAGGATGGGCTTGCGTATATCATCGTTGTCATGGAGGCGAGCGGAGAAATCCGCGGAACCGACGGTTCGAGAACCTTCGGCCCCGGCAACGCCTATGACGACACCGCGGTCCTGATTGACTGGACGCGCAAATCCTTCGCTTTTCAAAAGCTGGTCGGCGAAAACGAGCTGATTACCGAGATGAAGGTGGAGATGGGCAAAAACTACGACTACGTCGCGGTTGTCCCGGAGAAAAAGGTTGAACTGCTTATCAACAAAGCGGTGGACCTTTCGCAGATACAAAGGCAGATTACGCTGGATTCCAGCCTGATATATGAAAGCGGCGAAGAATCTAAGGTCAGCACCATAAAAGCGCCGGTGCTCAAAGGACAGGTTGTGGGCACGCTGACCTTTACCTATCAAGGAACCGTTATCGGCAGCGTCAACCTCATCACCCAGAACACGGTAGACGAGAGCAAACTGATGTCAACGGCAAACCGCATCAAGGATTTCCTGTTCGGCAGCACGATGAAGGTTATTCTGATCGTGTTCGCTTTAATCATTGTTGCCTATACGTTGTTCTCGCTGGTCGCTTCGATCGTTCGGGGAGTTAAAAAAATTAAAAAAGACAACGAGAACGGATACCGCTAATCCTATTTGCAGGAAGAACAAAAACCGCAGTACCGGCGTCTTTAAAAATATTTGCAAAAAAAGAATTTTTCTCTTGCAAAATAAGATTTTATATGGTAAAATGGAGACTGCGGCATATTGCGGATATCATGCCTAAATGAATTGCTTATAATCGGAGGATTTATAAATATGAACGGATTAAGCGTGCTCGAATACGTTATCGGCGGACTATTGGGTATTTTAGGAATTGTTCTTATAGTACTGATCATGATGCAGCAGAGCATCAGAAGAGGTCTGTCGGGTACGATCAGCGGCGGTGCTTCAGAAACTTTCTACGGCAAAAATAAAAGAAAAAGCAAAGCAAGAATGCTGAACAAAGCGACTATGTATTTAGGCATCGTATTCGCAGCGCTTGTACTTTCGCTTTACATTGTTCACACCGTTACGGTAAGACAGGATAACGAGGAGTCGTCTACTTCGGCTGTAAATTCCGCGGCGACAAGCTCTGCGGCGGCAGTTACCAGCGAGACTTCGAGTTCGACCGATACGTCTTCTACCGAATCGCTTTACGAAACCGAATCTGAATAATCAGGAGAATAAGGCAGACTTATGTTTACAGCAAACAAAAAGGGTTATTACTATTACGGCGGCCGCTATTATTATGCGGTCTTTTCGTCGTGTAATAACACTGCTGTGAAGATGGTCTGTATACCCGAATAGGAGCAATAGTAGGGAGATTATACGGAGCTCACGCAGTGGGCTCCGTTTTTTTATACCAATACGAAAGACAACGGAAGGAGAAGAACATTTATGATCATCGTTCTGAAAAACAACCAAACCGAAAGCAAAATCAATGAATTTAAAGAGTACCTTGAGAAAAAATACAACGTCGGCATTCACGTTTCGGTCGGCCGCGACAGCGTGGTTCTCGGCCTGATCGGCGACACGTCGGCGGTGGACGAGGACTCTATCCGCGCGCAGGAAATCGTGCAGGAAGTAAAGCGGGTTCAGGAGCCGTATAAGAAAGCGAACCGCAAATTCCATCCCGACGATACGGTGATTACGCTGGAAAACGGCTTGAAAATCGGCGACGGAAGCGTTACGCTGATCGCGGGCCCCTGCTCGGTTGAGAGCGAAGAACAGGTTACGGAAGTCGCGGAAGCCGTAAAGAAATCCGGCGCCGTCATTTTGCGCGGCGGCGCGTTCAAACCCAGAACCTCTCCGTACGCGTTTCAGGGCATGGGCGCGGACGGTCTGAAACTGTTAAGACTGGCAAGAAAGAGAACCGGACTTCCGATTATCAGCGAGGTTATGTCGGTCTCCCAGCTCGAGCTGTTTGAGGACGTCGACATCATTCAGGTCGGCGCGAGAAATATGCAGAACTTTGACCTTTTAAAAGCGTTGGGCAAACAGCGCCGCCCGGTGCTGCTCAAGCGCGGGCTTGCCAACACGATCGAAGAGCTGCTGATGAGCGCCGAGTACATCATGTCGAACGGCAACGAAAACGTTATTCTCTGCGAGCGCGGCATCCGCACCTTTGAGACGAAAACCCGCAACACGCTGGATATTTCCGCGGTTCCGATTTTAAAGAAACTGTCGCATCTGCCGGTTTTCATCGACCCGTCTCACGCCGCCGGAATTCCCTGGCTGGTCGAGCCGCTTTCGATGGCTGCGGTCGCCGCAGGCGCGGACGGACTGATTATCGAAGTGCATAACAATCCGGCGAAAGCGCTTTGCGACGGTTCGCAGTCCCTGACGCCGGATATGTTCGATTCGGTTGTGAATAATGTGAAAAAGATTGCCGCCGCGGTGGACAGAAAAGTTTCGGTTTTCAAAGCAGCGGTTGACATATAACAGAAAGGGGCAGCATTTTGAAAAGCATCGCTGTGTTTGGGCTTGGGCTGATCGGCGCGTCGATCGCAAAAGCCATCAAGCAAAATTCGGATATCAAAGTTATCGGCTGGAACCGAAGCATCGGCGTCGCCGAGCAGGCGTTAAAGGACGGAACCATCGACTGCATATGGGACAAACAAAGCCCGCTGTGCGCAGACCTCGCAATCATCGCGTTCCCGCCCGACGCGACCGTTGCATTTTTGCAGGAGAACGGCGGGCGGTTTTCGAAAGAAACGGTGGTTACGGACGTATGCGGCGTAAAAAGGCATATCGTTTTAGAATGCGAAAAGATATGCGCACAGCACGGTTTGACCTTCATCGGCGGGCATCCCATGGCGGGCAAGGAAAAAGGCGGCTATGCGAACGCGGACGCCGGGCTGTTTGTCGGGGCGAGCTATATCATTACCCCGACCGAACACACGCCGGAAAGAGCCGTCTTCGTAATGCAGGAGTTTATTCGGATTTTAAAGGCCAGCAGGGTAACGGTTTCGACCCCGGAGAAACACGACCGGATCATCGCCTATACTTCGCAGCTGCCCCATGTGCTTGCCGGCGCTTATGTAAAATCGCCCACCTGCCGGGAAAGAAAAGGGTTTTCCGCGGGCAGCTTTATGGATGTTTCTCGGGTTGCCGCCGCGGACGAAAACCTGTGGAGCGAGCTGTTTCTCTATAACGGCGAAAATCTGTGCAGGGAGATCGACACGCTGATCGCCAACCTCACAGCTTACCGGGACACCATTCGGGAAGGCAACAAAGAAAAGCTCTACGCGATTATAAAAGAAAGCAGGCTGCTGAAAGAAGCGGACCTGCGCTAAATGGATCCCCCTGCCCAGAAAAGCTATTGTTTTTTGCCTGGAAGTATGTTATGCTAATAATGGAATACCCCATGCATCATGGCTTTTTACAACAGGGAGGGGATAAAAATGCGGGAATTAACCGGAAACGGAAGTATTGAGAACATGAAAACGCTCGCGGACAAACTGGCATACCCGGCGCTTTTGTTGGACAAAGACTACAAGATTTGCTACAAAAACGCATTCTGCCTGAACCGGCTCATTCCGTTGAGACTTGGTTCGTGCATTAAGAATCATCTTACCACAGCGGATTACCGGCGTATTGTTCAGATGAAAACAGGAGAAACCATCAGGGTCAGCATCGAGCTTCCCGCTTTATACGGCGCGTTCGTGTATAAAGGGGAAGACTGCTGCCTTGTTGGACTGCGGACGCTTTCCGCGACCTTGCAAAACAGAATACACGAGCTTGTCAAGCTCAATTCTGACCTTACGGAGTCTATATTGTGTCAGATGAGCGCGCTTTCTGTCGAAAACGGCGAGAAAGGCATATCCGAGCTGATCAAGCACAAATCCAATCGGATCATTCGGTCGCAGCAGCACATCAGCGAATTTCTGCGCATTATCAACGGCGTAAAAAACACAAAAACGAAAGTCTGCGACGTAGGGTCGATTGTTACTTCGATCGTTACATCGCTGCGGGACACGCTGCGCCCGCTCGGCATTCAGATTACCTTCAACAATAACGCCGACACGTTCGGCAGGCTCACCGCGATGATCTGCGAGCCGGATTTCAACATGCTGCTGTGCCTGATCATCTACAACGCGATCCGCATTTCGCAGAGCGGAAAACTGCAGGTGGATATCAACGTTATCAACGAGAAAATATACTTCTCCGTCATGACGGACACCATCCTGCCGGAAAAAACCGCAAGATTTATCTGCGAGGGCGAGTATGAGGCCGAAAGCTTTTATAACCCCGACGGATGGATGTATTTCGAGCTGCTGCTGATAAAATCGCTGTGCGAGTATTATTTGTGGAACTTCAGCATCACCGCACCGGGAGCGGATTTGTCGCGTCTGCAGTTTACCATGTCGCTTCCGGTTGAGAAAGGGGACAATACGGTTTTTACCGTAAGGACGAATGAAGCCAAAATAAACGAGATCAACAATCTGATTGATATCGAGTTTGCGGACATACTTGATTAAATCAATAAACATATGATATAATAGAACCAGCCGGTTTGCGGCAGACCGCCGCAAAACGGTTGGTTTTTTCAATACTTAGGCGTCTGGGTGCCGGGCTGTTTTATAAAACGCTCGGCTTAAAAAGGAAGCGGGGTGTATGTTCGGTTTTTTACCGGGCAGAGTCCCCCACGAACTCGTCGCTGTGAGAGCTAATCGGCCGCAATGATGTCACTGGCGCACGCTGGGAAGACTGCGGCCGGTGTTTGATGCTTAAGTCAGAAGACTTGCCCGGACGAAACCGTACAAAGAGCCGCGAGTAATCGGCGAAGGTACAATTCCCCTCCGAAGCGAGGGCTTTGTTTGCTTTGCTCATTACCTCCGGTCTTTGCAGGTGTCCTAAAAAAAAATAAGCAAAGAAAGGGGGGAGCAAAATGAACAAGCAAACAAAGATTGTTCTGATTGCAGTGCTGGCGCTGGTTGTGCTTCTTGGCGTTTTCGTCGCCGTATATTATTTTTCAAGGCCGGATACGGAAAGCGGCGGCAAGGAAATTATCGTAAAAGTAATAGAAGGCGACAACGTTAAGACGTTCGAGATAAAAACCGACGCGGAATATCTTTTGGACGCACTCAATGAGAAAAATCTTATTGCCGGCGAAAGCGGAAGGTACGGTTATTACATCACTGCTGTGGACGGCAGAACCGCGAACGAGGATAAGCGGGAATGGTGGCAGATTGTAAAAAACGGTGAGCAGACAACAACCGGTGCGGATACAACGCCGATTAAGGATGGTGATATCATTGAGCTCATCTTGTCCACATACTAACGGTTCTGGCGCAAAACTCAGGCAGTTGATCCTGTTCGCCCTGCTTGCGGCGATTATGGTGGTTTTCAAAGAAGTAAATCCGATACGGATGAATATCGAAATCGTTTCCACTCTGATCGTCGTATATACCTGCATTTTCGCATGGCGCGCGTTTATTCCCGTTTATGTTTTTGTGTTTGTGGAAACGGCGTTGTACGGCTTCGAGATATGGACGATTAACTATCTCTACATCTGGAGCGTACTGGTATTGGCCGCGCTGCCGCTCAGAAATTACAGGTCCCCTGTTTTATGGGCGGTCGTCGCCGGAGTATTCGGGCTTTTGTTCGGCGCCTTATGCGCGATACCCTATTTTTTCATCAGCGGAGCGGGCGCGGCCGTTGCGTACTGGATAGACGGGCTGAAGTTCGATTTTATCCACTGCGCGGCGAACTTCACGCTCACGCTGGTCTTGTACAGGCCGCTGTACAAGCTGATCGAATACGGGAAAAAACAGCTAAATATCTAAAAAAAAGAGGTTTTTTAATAAACCTCTTTTTTTATGTTGTCTTATAAATGTAATCCGCGAAGCAGGTCATGCACACGATTTCCGCAAGCAGGAGAACGTAAAACTCGCAGGCCGATTTATACAGATAGCTCATATATTCCAGTGTGGATATGTAGCCGATGCAGAAAACCGTCGCCAGCAGGGTCGAGCATATCAGGATATGCGACGCGAATGACGAAAGACGTCTTTTTTTGGTTCTGTTCATTTTTATTTTTCCTTTCTAACAAAAGTTGGATTTTTTATTTACAAAAGCAAGAAAATATGATAAATTATAAATTGAGCTGACAATTCTTTTCATCACAGGAGGTTATTATGAAGTGTCCTTCATGCGGGCATCTTGACAGCAAAGTAATCGACTCGCGTCCGTCGGCGGACAACGCGTCGATCCGCAGAAGAAGAGAGTGCCTGAACTGTCAGAGGAGATTCACTACATACGAAACCATCGAAACGGTTCCGATTATAGTCATAAAAAAAGATAAATCCCGCGAGAGCTTTGACAGAAATAAAATTCTAAACAGCATCATCAGAGCCTGCGACAAGCGGCAGGTTACGAGGGGCCAGATGGAGGCAATCGTCAACGAGATCGAATCTGCCCTCCAGAATTCGCTGCAGAGCGAAGTGCCGAGTTCCGTAATCGGCGAAATGGTCATGAGCCGGCTGAAAATGATAGACGAAGTGGCGTACGTCCGCTTTGCGTCGGTTTACCGGCAGTTCAAAGATATCAACGACTTTATGGAAGAGCTCAAAAAACTGCTTGCCGAAAAGTAAATAAAAAACGGGGAACGATATTGTCGTTTCCCCGTTGTTTTTTTATGCTTTTTTACGGAATTCGGATCATGCTGAGGAACTGGTCCGGATCCACAAAGGCGCCGTTTACGTTTACCGCGAAGGTAAGCGCGGCATCCTCGCCGGCTGTTCCCGAAAGTCCAATCTTTTCGTTCTGGCTGACAATTTCGCCGACGCTGACGGAAACGCTCTGCAGGTTATAGTAGCAGGACATAATTCCGTATCCGTGGTCGATGACCACCGTTAGCCCGGTTGCCGGAAGCGATTCCGCAAGCACGACTTTTCCGCGCTGGGCCGCTGTAACCTCAGACCCTTCGGCCGCGGAGAACATGACGCCCAGCAGCTTTTTGGTATTGTTGTCTTTCAGAATCACTTTGCTGCCGAATTTGGCGCGTATGTTTCCGTCAACGGGTTTTACAAACGCCGTTCCGAAAGTGTAGTACGCCTCGGCGCAGCGGTTCGTGAACACCTGCTCCAGCTTCTCGGCGGTTTTTTGAATCGCGTCTTCGGTGATATCCTGCTCGCTTTTACTGCCCAAGCTCAGCACGGTTTTTTCGTCGTCGGCTTCCTTGACGGTTATTTTCTCGCTGTACGATACGCCGCTCAGCATAAAATCCAGCGTATATTCGCCGGCTTTGTTCTCGGCAGAGATGGGAATCAGCGCAAAGGAAATATCGCCCTGCGTAAAGCAGGCAATGCCGGGCGTGTTGAGTTTGGTTTCGAGAGTGATAACCTCGTCCTTGTTGAGGTGTTCAATGCCGATGACGGCGACTTCGCCCGGATTATAGGTTTTCTTCTCAAGCGTAACGGTCGCCGGCAGGTCATACAAAAGCGGGAACGAGTAGGTAGCCTCGCCGTAATAATTCAAGCTGCTGTTCTGATACCATTTTGCGGTGATGGTTACCTCGATTTCGGTATCCTTATCGAAACTTATGTAGGACAGGTCGCTGACCGACAAAGTTCCGTTCGCCGTCGCGAAGGAGATGGCGAGGTCGTCCGGCGTAATCGAAAAGCTGATTTTATTGTCGCTGCTCGGACGAATGCAGGCTAACTTCGTCGTTTCGGCGTTATAAACGGCGCTGGTTTTATCCGCGTAAAGATTGCCGTCCACTTTTTTATAATGCCAGTCGTAGGTAATCGGAGGAATAACGGTTCTTTCGGACGCCGAAAGGATCGCCAGCTCCGGAAGCATTATTTTTTTGTAAACAAACTGAAACTCAGCCCGCATCAGCAGTTCGGAAGCGCTGTCGGAGCTTAAAATATACATTTTGTTATCCGAATCGACGGCCATGCAGCCGGAAAGATTGTTCTGCAGATACAAATCGTAGGCGATGGTGCGGTCGCCGCGGTCAAACTGAAGCGTGACCGGCGTTTCCTGGGAAATATCGCGTACCGCAGAATTGATGTTCTGCGCGCTTTTAATCACGTTTACGAAGAACTCGATTTGGTTCGGATCGCTGTATGTATATTGCTGTCCGTCAGGCACGGTGAACGTGACCGTTTTTACGTTGTCTTTCGAGATATTCTGCGACGAAAACGATATGGCAAAATAGAAAATAAAAGCCAGCGGGATGCAGAACAATATCCCCATAAAGGAACGGCTTTTGCTGCTTCCTTTCATTGCAATATCCTCCGACAGACAGATTTTTTTCGACAATTCGGTTATATTATATAATTGAAACCGCATTATGTCAATAGAATCTGGTTAATAATTCTTTCCTTAAGGAAAATAAAACATTTTTTTGGGAAAAATAATCAAAAATTACGGTTTTGTTCTCGTAAGGGGGAAGTTCTGTGGACGTAGCTACGCTTACCGAGCTTGAGAATAAAGTAACCCAAATTTTTGCGAACTGCGACGATTTTTTGATTCGAAAAATAAACGCCGGCAACACCGCGGTGATGTTCTGCTTCTTCAAAGGCATCACGCAGCGCGACTATATCAGCGAAAAGCTGATAAAACCCTTCCTTGTCCATGCCGATATGCTGAACAGTTTCAGCGGCAATTTCGAAACCATTTTGCAGAGCAGCACGGTCAAATATCCGCCCGACATCAACGAAGTCGTGGACGGCATCCTGCGAGGCGAGGTCTTAATCGCCGTCGAAAAGGACGGCACGCTGTACACGGTGATGACAAACTGTCAGGTCAGCGTCGGGCGCAGCATAGACGAGCCGACCAGCGACATTACCGTAAAAGGACCCAAAGCCGGTTTTATCGAGGACGCCGAAACCAACATGGCGCAGCTGCGCCGGTATATCAAAAATTCCAGTCTGAAATTCGAGTCGGTCAACATCGGCAACCTGACCGACACCAAAGTGGTCATCGCCTATATGGAGGGGCGGGCGAACCCGAATGTAATCGAAAACATCAAAACCAAGATTAAAAACGCCGACGCTACTGCCATTGTGGATTCCGCGAACATCAATACGCTCATAGACAAGCGCAAATTTCCGTTTTTCCCGATTATGGGCAGCAGCGAAAAAGTGGACAAAGTCGCGTCCAAGATACTGGCGGGCAGAGTCGCCATTATTGTGGACGGAAGCCCGTTTGTGCTGACGGCGCCGTACGTTTTCGCGGAAAGCATTCAATCCTCGGAGGATTATTACCGTTCTACGTTTTACGCGACCTTTATACGCTGTCTCCGCTTTACGGCGTTGATGGTCGCGCTGTATCTGCCCGGGCTGCTGGTCACGCTGATTACCTCTTATAACGAGCTGATCCCGCAATCCCTGTACGAATCCATTCAAAAAATGCGCGCGGATATGCCCTACTCGATGTTCTGGGAAGTCGTGTTTGTTCTCATTATGTTCGAGATGCTGCGAGAGGTCGGCGTGCGGATGCCCCGTTCGGTCGGCGACGCGATCGGCATCGTCGGCTCGCTGATTTTGGGCGACGCGGCGATTTCCGCCGGACTGGCTTCGCCGATTGTCATTGTCGCGATCGCTTTGGCAGCGGTCTGCGCGTTTATCGTGCCGGTGTATATGTACTCGACCGTCCTTTTAAGGATATTGTTTCTATTTTTGGGATTCAAGCTGGGTTTTTACGGCATTATTTTAGGAACGCTGATGCTTCTTTTCCTGCTGTGCCGGACCGACAGCTTTGGTTCTTCGTATATGACCCCGCTTGCTCCGTTCGACAAAACCGGTCTGGAGGACTTCCTCATCGCGTCTCCGAAGAAAACGCTTGGCAGAAAGGAACAATTGTAAGCGTATGTATTTCTTGTGCACAACGGTGCTGACCGCTTCCTTTTTAATCAAATCCGAGTTCACCGCCGTTACTTTTGCCGTTGAGGTTTTGTATACCGTCGCGTACTTGACGCTGTTTTCGGTGTATTTCAGAAAGAACAAGGATATCCGCGTGTTTGTTCCGCTGCTGCTTTTGTCGTTCGCGCTGCATATCGTTTTCTTCTTGAAAGAACTGCAGAAAAACTATATCAAGGGCGTCAACATCTGGATTTTAGTCGGACTTTTGCTGATTGTCTGCATCTATATCGCGTTCGGAACCAGCAGCCGGACCGGCATGACCGCGTTTAAGCATCTGTGTTCGCCCGTCTTTTTTGCCTTGCTTTTTCTGGCGTTCATCAACGTCATTGCCGGAAAACCCGCCGATAATCCGGTTGTCGGAAAGAGCGTCGAGCAGTACTTTTTATCCATTATTTCTCCGCCGTCAACCGCGCTGTCGCTGTTGTACCTGCGGCCCAGCCGTTTTTATAAGCTATTTCCGGCCTTTATGAGCGCGCTGTCCATCGCGGTTTTCTTCTTTTTGATAGATTCGCCCTTCTTCCGCGCGATCGCTTTGAACTTCATCGCGCCGGTTCTGATTTCCGCCGAACTCATCGCGATTAAGGAAACCATTCTCTGGCGAAAGGATCTGCTCGACGAGAACGCGAACCAGAACCAGTCATAAAAGAACTCCCGCAAGAATAACCTTATATCGTGAACGAAAGGAATGAAGGGTATGTTCTTTTTGAAAAACGATACGACGGTTATTCAGGAGGAGACAATCAAAAAAGACCTTTGCGACGAGAACGGAAGGGTGTTGGTGCATGTCAACATCGCCTATCCGTCGATTAATTTAAAGGAAAAAAGCAGACTCAAGCAGAACGCGCAGCCGTTTTACGAGCGCAGCGCGAAGAATTTTCTGCACTTTGCGGAAAACGACCTGTTTGAGAGGGCAAAAAAACTGGCGGACAAAGAAGGTTTCCGCCCCTGCGGCGCGGTGATGAAGTTTACCTGCTCGTACGAGAGCAAAAACATCCTGTCGATTTATACCGATATCAGCGTGTTCGACGGCATAAGCGAGCAGAACCATCTCAGAGCGTCGCAGGTCTGGAACAAAGACAAGGGGTATATGTACGGTTTCAACGATATTTTCGCGCCCGGCGCGAAGGAGTTTCTTTTGGAACGCTTCGCTTCCGAAGGCAATACCGGCGTTCTTCCGACGGAGGAGTATAAAAAGGCGCTGCGGAAGTTTTTTGTGGAAAACAGCTTCTATATCACCGAAAAAGCGGTCGCGTTTTTTTATCCCGCTGAGCGGCTGGGCAGCAAACCGGGCGTCCGCGTGTTCCTTTGCGACAAAGAACCGCTCAAAGAAAAAAAACTATTAAAAGTTTCGGTTTAACCCTTTACATTTTGAAAACCGATGGGTATAATGGGCGTGACGACAGAATAAAAGATTAAATATTGTAATACACGAAAGGACGTTAACCATGAAACAGCTCAGAGTGGTAATATTGGGTCAGGGCAGAAGCGGCAGAGATATCCACGGGCTTCATCTGAAAAAGGACACCGAACGCTTTAAGGTGGTCGGCGTCGTCGAGCCGATGGAAATCCGCCGCGAAAGAGCCGCAAAGGAGTTCGGCTGCGAAACCTACTCCGATTACAAACAGCTATTCGGAAGAACCGACGTTGACCTGGTCATCAACGCGACCCCCAGCCATCTGCATTACAGCATCACCAAAGATTTGCTCGAGCACGGCTTCAACGTTCTGTGCGAGAAGCCCTGCGTGCCCACCGTGAAGGAGTTTGACGACCTTGTCGAAACCGCGAAGAAAAACAACCGCGTACTGCTTGTTTTCCAGCAGTCCCGCTTCGCAAGCTACTTCTTAAAGGTCAAAGAGGTCATCCATTCCGGCGTATTGGGCAGAATCGTACATATCGGCATCCAGTTCAACGGATTCGCAAGACGCTGGGACTGGCAGTGCTGCCTTGAGTTCAACGGCGGCAACCTCGCCAATACCGGACCGCACCCGCTGGACCAGGCGCTCAACCTTTTGGATTACTATGACGGCATGCCCAATGTCTTCTGTAAAATGGACAGAGCGAACACCTTCGGCAACGCCGAGGACTATGTCAAGCTCATTCTGACAGCGCCCAATCGTCCGCTCATCGACTTAGATATTTCTTCCTGCGACGCTTACCCGAGCTATACGTACAAAGTAGAGGGCACAAGAGGCACGCTTAAGGGAACCATGGGTCACATCGACTGGAAGTACTTCAAGGAAGAAGAAGCGCCCAAGCAGCAGCTGATGAAAGAGCCGCTTTGCCAGGGCGAGGAAAAATTGCCCGCATACTGCACCGAACAGCTCAAATGGTACGAGGAGAGCTGGGACGGCGACCCGCAGGCGCCCTTTATCGCGGCGGTCAAGACGTATTACGACCAGGTATACGATTTGTTTACCGAGGGCAAAGAGCACGAGGTAAAACTGTATCAGGTCCGCCAGCAGCTTGCCGTTATCGAGGAAGCGCACAGACAGAACCCGCAGATTTGCTAAGCCATAAAATGCAAAAGACTGCTTATGCGATTGCATAGGCAGTCTTTTTTTACGTTAAGATATGGTATAGATAGCTTTTGCCTTTTTTCCCCGCTCTCTCGACGGCGCCGACAAAGTTTAGCACATTCAAAGCCGTTGAAGCGGCATGCCGGCTCAGCCCTGCCGCTTTGGCGAAATCGGCGGAAGTAAATCCGCCTTGCAGGGTGTCGGGAATCAGTTTTCGATATTCCGCCGGGCTGTCGATCTGCAGTTCGTCTTTCAAAGCGACTGGAATCCGCTCGCAGCGGGTAGAACCCTTTTTCTTATCCCGGCTCCAGCCGTTGAGATACCGGTATTCCCGCATGTCCAAAAGCATCAGCCGCAGCCGCAGGTTGGGGTGCGTCAGGTACGGCTTGATTTTATACAGCTCGTGGAAAGCCTGACAGGGATTCCCGGTTTTGGGGCTTTTGCGCTGTTTGGTGGTTTCGCCGGTTTCCGGGTCCACCCACAGAAGCCACTTGGTCGCGGGGATCGGGAAAACAATGGTAACGATATGTTCCTTGAGGAAAAAATCCAGTTTTTTGCGCAGGTTGTTAAAATCCCTTGTCTGGATTTCGATTATGCCGTTTTCGTTGCAGATGTCCGCAACAAAAGAGCCGACAGCGACCTCCTGAAACGCGTCGTTCGGCTCTATGTAGCGCTTCAGCACGGCGTGAAGCGTTTTCTCTTTGTACGTTCCAATGCCGGCGCGGCTGCTGTCCGCAGACAGACAGTACTCAAGCGCCGCTTCAAAGGAAGAATCCATTATCTTCTCCTGTTGGACAAGGAAAGGAAATAGAACAGCTGTAAAAGCGAGGTGACCAGCGCCGCGACGTAGGTTAAGGCGGCCGCCGAAAGCACGGCCCGCGCGCCTTTCAGTTCGTCGTAGGTCAGCGTTCCGTTCGCTTCAAGAATCGCGATCGCGCGTCTGGAAGCGTTAAATTCGACCGGGAGCGTCACCAGCTGAAAAACGGCGACGGTTCCGAAAAGGATAATGCCCAGCCAGTATAATTCGATCCAGCTTAACGCAAAGCCCAGTATAATCAGCAGCGGAGAAATCGACGCGCCGATGTTGCAGACCGGTATAATCGCGGTTCTCACCTTGATGAACCAATAACCGGTTTGGTGCTGAACGGCGTGCCCCGCTTCATGAGCGGCAACGCCGATCGCCGCGATGGAATTCGAACCGAAAACCGGCGTGGACAGGCTGATTACGTTGGTTCTTGGGTCAAAGTGGTCGGTCAGTTCTCCCGGAATCGGGCGGATGTCTACGTTATATAGGCCGTTCCGGTCAAGAATAGCCCTTGCGGCGTCTTTGCCGGTCAGTCCGCTTCTGGCTCTCACTTTGCTGTATTTATTGAAAGCTGATTTCACCCAAATCTGCGCGATAAGGCCGAGCAGTATCGCGGGCGCAATATAAAGCAGATAGTTTAAATCATAATATAACATTCAGAACCCTCCTAATCATTTATAAAAACTCTTTTTTCAGGCTTCGCTGGAACAGCGCCTGCATCATTTCGGAAGCGCTTTTTCCTTCGTACAGCACCGCGTTGACCGCAGTGCAGATCGGCAGCTCTACGTTGTTTTGTTCTGCGAGCCGAACCAGCGCCTTTACCGCGTAGCACCCTTCCGCAAGCGCGTCGAAACGCTCGCCTTTTACGAACGCTTCGCCGTACCGGCGGTTGTGGCTGTGCGGCGAGAACAGCGTCGCTTCATAGTCGCCGAGGTGACAAAGCCCGTACGCAGACAGCTCGCTTCCGCCCAGCGCTTTGATCAACCGCGCGATTTCCCGCGTGCCGCGCGACATCAGCCCACCTTTGAGCGAAGAAAGCCGCATTCCGTCCAGCATTCCGGCGGCGATGCCGATGACGTTTTTCGCCGCGGCCCCGATTTCGTTTCCGATCAGGTCGTTGCCGTAATAGAACCGAATCAGGTCGCTGGAAAAGGAATCGACCAGGAATTCCTTGACCTGCTGGTTATCGCTGTCGATGACCATGCAGTTGGGAATGCCTTTTACGAAATCCTCAGGGTGTCCCGGACCCAGCCAGACGGCGACGGCGCTGTCGTTGTCGATATATTCGCGCACAACCTCGCTCAAGCGCTTGTTGCTGCCGACTTCAAGTCCTTTCATACACAAAACAAAAGTTTTGTGTGAAAAACCGATCTTTTTCAGTTCCTGCATCAGCGAACGCAGCCCCTGCGAAGCGATGGCGATGACAATCACTTCGCTCTCCAGCGCTTTTTTCAGGTCGGAACCGACCGCGATTTCCTGATCCAGCGTGATGGTTCCGTTGGTGCGCTCGTTTTGGAGCTTTAATAGCTTGTCGGAACCTGCCCTGCCGTATAAATAGACGCTGTTTCGGCAGCGGTTGAGATACCACGCCAGAAACACGCCCCATCTTCCGCATCCTATGACACTGATTTTCAAACGGTTTTTCCCTTTCTTGCCAATATGTCGTATCTTCATTTTATCATATCTATATTTTATAGTCAATGTATGAAAGTTTATTCTGAGATGAATGAAAATAAAAATACCGTGTTTTTCCACACGGTATTTTTGTTTTTTTGGAACACTTGCGGGTAAATGCCTTTAATGCTTAAAGAGGTCTTTGAGCTTGAGAATAATCGGGGATGCCAAGAGGGTCAGCGCGGCTTCCGGACCCATGTAGGTAATGTTGTAAAGCAGCGAATAGATCCACTTGCTGTACTGATGCACGTAATCGTTCCAATTGTTTTGCTTGGTAATCTCGTACCAGACGACGCCGCCGATGATTACGTGGCTGATAAACCGGAGCAATAAAACCAGAAAAGTTCCGGCGAAAATGGATATCAGCGCTTTTTTTCTGTCCACACCGCTTTTATAAAATATGCCGGCAAGACCCAGAACGGTAAAGGGAACGATATAATCCAGAAGAATTGCGCCGATAATGCCCGCAGGCGTAACAACGTACGCGAAGGTGTTCAGACCGAACAGCAGCTGGATTACAGAATAAACAAAAGCGGAACCGACACCTGCCGGAACACCCCATCGGAACGAAATCACAATGATAGGCAGCATGGATAACAGGGTGACGGAACCGCCGAGCGGAGCTTCGTAAACTTTTATCATAGACAAAACTGTCGCCAGGGAAACCATAATTGCGCATTCGACTAAAATTCGTATATTTTTTCTTTCCATAATACACTTCCTTTCTTGAAAAAAATAAGCTGCACCGGAAACGGTACAGCCATAGACAGACGAATAGACTAACTGTAGCTATGTTTCCTACGGCGGCATTACCCGCATCAGGTTCCATGGGTATAATCTCAGCCGATTTCTCAGCACCCCGTTGTTATGTACGGCGTCGCTTCAAAACGCCGATTGTAAAGAATAGCTTGCGCTATTGCTATTATTATACGCGCTCATTTTGATTTGTCAAGTGTTTTAGCTGATTTCGCTGTAATCGGTTGTCACAGGCTCGGAGATTTCAACGTTATCAAACGCTTTATAGGTTACCTTTATCCGGACTTTCAAATCCAGCATGTAATCCGTCTCCGGCGGCGTATAGCCCGGCGTATAGGCGGGCGTGTCGTACAGGGCGACCGTAAACACGATCTGGCGGGACACAAGAACGGTTTGTCCGTTTTCGTCCTGCGTAAACGTGTACTCGCATTCGATTTCGCCAAAACGGGTTTTGTTCTTCTGCGGTTTGATGATTTTCGCGAGCGAATAGATATCGTCGCCAAGGAGCTTTTTGAGCTGTTCGTCATAACCGCTTTTGACCTTGAAGGCGTAGAGCGTGCCGGAGGAATTTTTGCTCTTTTTTAAGCCGGAAACATCCTTCTCGTCGAAATTGAGCGCTTCCGCGTACTGCAGGTAGCCGAGATAGTCCGGTCTGTTCACTTTGAATTTGCCGTTGCTGTCGCTGATATAGAGATAGCCGTCCTGAACCATCTCGGCAACCTTGTCCGAAGACCCTAAATAGGTACGGACATATTCTGCGTACAGCTTTTGCGCGTCCCGGTCAATCGAATAGCTTCCCTGCTGGTAAAGCAGGGTCGCCGTTTCGTTGTCAAAGGTTATTTCGGTAATAAAACTTGCGGAATACCGCTTGTTTGCGTTTGTATTTTCAACGCCGGCGCTGACTTCGCCGAACGAAGCGTTTCCGCCGCAGCCCGAAAGCAGCCCGCACGCCAGCGCCAGCGCAAGAAGAATGCGCGTTAACCTTCTCACTTGTTGGAAACCTCTTTGCCTTCAATCAGAAGCTGGACGTTCTTCTGAATGCGGTTGATGTTCTCAACCAGCACGTAGTACTTGCCCTCGCCGTTGACGGTGTAATAGGCTTTGCTGGTCGTTACCCGGTAGAACCGGATTTCCTGATTCTTGGAAGAACCCTTTATGTCGATGATCATTTCCTCGGTGGGCGTGTTCTCGACATCGCCGTATTCGCCGTGGATGTAGATGCTCAGAATCGAAACGTACAGACGCCTGAAGTTCGGCAGATCAATTTCTTTGCCCTCGTAGGTGACTTTGGCGAGCTTTCCGTCGTCGCCCTTGATGAGATTGAACACATAGTCTTTGTTCTTAAAGGAAATGGTAAGCGTATCGATCGAATCGATATACATCGAAACCAGCGAGTGGTCCAGATAATCCAGAATGTCCCAGTTGAGCCAGGGCGCGTCGACCGCGGAAATCGCCGCGATGACGTCCGTGCAGATGTTGACCTGTTTGCCGTTATACTGCCCGGAAATGACGGAATAGCAGTAATAATATCCGTTCTCGTCCATTTTGCTGAAGTAAAGATCGCTTTTTACGCCGTACAGCTCATAGGAGATATGCTTATCCGGCTTATCAAGACCGTATTTCGCCAGCTTTTCGGTTTTGAGCGTGTCGGGATTGCCCGAAGTGGTGATTCCGTAATCCACGATCGTATCCGAAGTCAGCGTAGCGATTTTGAGCAGCACTTCTGACGAGAAGTCCATCGTCGGGTAAATAAAGTTCCTGCCGGACGGAATATACTCCGACGGCGAAACAATCCTCCAGCCGCCGACAACGCCGTCGTCCGGCATCGCGTCTTCTCCGTCAACCTTGACCGTCACCTCGTCGAGCACGATATACCTGGACGCGGCGACGTCGAAATACAGACGCACGGCTCTGACGGGCGTATCGCTGTGGAAAGTAAAGGAGTAATTCTTCAGCTCCATGTTTGCCTGGTTGAAGGATACGCCGGACGTATCAATATCCGTAAAATTGACTTCGTCCGTCGAGAACGCCGCTTTAAAGCTCTTCGGCAGAACCGCGCCGGCAGCGTCGTCGCGCAACAGGCCGAAGGAGACCGTATAGTCGCCCCTGCTGCCGTAAACCGAGAGCGGCGCTTCGAGATAAACGGTCTTGCCGTCCAGAGACGTAAAGCCGGCGAGCGACGCGATCTCCGTCCAGTTCGTGTAGTTTCCGGAGAACTTTATTTTGTTGGTCAATATCGCGGTAATTTCGGCGTTCTTGTAAACCGTCAGGTTCGGTGAAGGTTTAATCTTTGCGTAATTCAGGAACTTTAAGGACTGGTTCGAGCTTAAATAGTCAATGCTGATGTTGTTGATGGCGAAGAGATCGTTCTGGCTTGAAATGCTGTAAACCATTGTCTGGGTCAGCAGATCGGTTACCGGACCCAGCAGCATGTTCAAATCAGACGCTTTGATGATATAGACAAAGTCCTTAGTATAATACTTTGCGTAATAGCTGTCGCCGGACGGCGTTTTGTTGCCGATGATGATTTTGTGCGTGATGTTGTTGGTGGTCAGAACGGTGATGACCGCCGTGGCCTTTTCCTCGTCGTCCAGGCCGTACACGGACAAGTCAAGCGGGTCTTTTACTTTTCCGCTTGCAAGCACATACGTCGAGTTGACGATGAGGTTTGAGAACTTTTCGGAATTATAGCTTACCTGCTCGGCGCCCTCGAAATAGAATTTATTGTCGGAACCCCTGTAAGTCTTGAACGTGCCGTACTGGTTCCGAACCGTTATGGACTGCACCTGCGAACGGTCTATATTCGGATAGAGGAAGGGCCGCTTGTCGGTGGGAACGACCGTATCGCCGTCGGTATCATATCCGTCCAAAGCGCGCAGCTCTACCTTCATTTCCTCTTTGCCGCAGAGCGAAAAGATAGCGTTGGCGATAAGCCGCTCGCCGTCGAACGCGTATTTTGTGCCGTTGCTTAGTGTTTTATAAAAGTCGTCGAAGGGAATCTGCTTTTCTGCGTCGCCTTTTTTCACGACGACGCCCTGAAAGCTGCCGTCCTCGTCGAATTTTACCTTGATCTTTTTATTGGTCTTTTTAAACACAAGCGCGTATTTGTAGGTGCGGTTCAGATACTCGTCGCTCTTGACGGTTTCTTCCGAAACGCCCGAGAACAGGATGGTAATATTGTCCTCGATATTCTGGATTTCGGCGGCGACGGGCTCTGTCAGCGTGTAGAAGCTGTCGCCGCTGATGTCATCGAGTGAATCCGTTTTAAAAACAAACTCATACAGTCCGAACAAAAGAAGCGCTGCAGCCAAAACGCTGACGACAATAATGATCTGCTTTTTCATTACAAGTGTCTCCTCTTAATAAACACGACAACGCCCGCGCAAATGATGATAATCGGGAACACCGTGGTAACCAGCCATGCGAGGGTGTTTGCGGTCCCCGCTTCTATCTTCATGGCGGTTTCGGTAAAGGGTTTTTCATCAATATCGGGAACCACCCGCTCGGTGCTCATGACGCGCATCGCGCCGAGGACGATTTTGTTGTTTCCGAATGCGGACGTCATAAACTCGTCCACGGCAAAATCGGTGGAAGAGGAAAGCAGCACATACTTATACTTTCTTGCGTTGTCCACATACGTCGCGTAGGTCGATAAAAGCATCAGCGGAAACTCGCCGGATCTGGGCGGTTCGTCCTTGTAAACCGATTGCGCGGTAGAATAGGTTTTGATAACGGTTTCCAGGACATAATCGGCTTTGTTTGCGTTGACGGTTTCCAGCTCGACCGCGTTTCTGAAAACGGTTTTAATGTCGGAGCCGGCCAAAACGCTGGTGATGTTGTAGGAAGCGGTTCCGTTCGCGTTGCCGGCGTACTGTCCGACGATCGACAAACCGTCGCTCTTAATCGAATGGGACATATCGGTAAGCTTGTGATACGGTTTGTAGTTAATGCCCCATCTTTCGGACAGATACTCCTGCAGGTTGGGCAGTTCCGGCGTATCTGCGTTGACCAGCACGATAATGTCCTTGTACCCGGTCATAAACTCGATAATTTTATCGATTTCGTTTTCGGCGTTCGGATTCTCGATGCCGATAAAATCGGTTTTCGGATTGTTGATAATCAGAATCTCGGTCCGCTCGTCAAGGTCTTCTTTGGAAAGATCGACCTGCTGAATCTCGTAGCCGGCCGTCATCAGAATATCGCACAGCCGTTTCATGTTGGAAGCGGATTGCGATTCGACTTTTCCCGCGATGATGTCGGAAATATCCGGCTCGCCGTGCCCTTTTGTAAAGGCGACGACCAGCGGTTTTTCGAGCGAGCACTGCTGGATGGCGGCGGTAAAGCGCTTTTCGCCGTCAAACGCGTACAGATTGCCGGTTTCCGAGCTTTTGATAAAAAACGCTTCCAAACTGAGCACTCTGTAATGATAAGCGCCCTTCACGACCACATAGCTGCTGTTCAGTCCGGTTGTCTGCGTTTCGGCGATAATCTGCTGCGCGAATGCCGGGTCTTTTTGAATATTTTTATACTGCACGGAAATATTATCGGGATAATGGCGGGCAAACTCTTCGCCGAGGTTGCGCACCATCATCGCGTAAGGGTCGTTATCGTACATATCCCTTTCCGCGAGGAAGGTAATGGTGATCTGAAAGTTTGACTGTTCTTTCAGTTCGTCCAGAATCTGTATTGTGCTGTCGCTGAGCGAATACAGTTCTTTTTCGGACAAATCAACAGCGAGATTGACTTTCGGCGCAATGGACGACAGAATCAGGTTGAGCGCCAATATCAATGCGATGAACGCGGCCGTAAAAACGACCGAAAGCGAACCGTATTTGAGTTTTCGGATGGTTGAAGTTTCGTTGTTGTTCATGCTCATTTCGGCACCTCCTTACGACCAGCGCCGTTTCTCATAAACCCTTACGGTAAGGAAAAGGAATACCGCGGTTAAACTTATAAAATAGACGACTGCGGTGATATCGAGCAGCTCGATGGTAAAAGGTCTGTATCTGTCAAGAATCGAGAACCATTTTAAGAACACGCGCACCCATTCGACGCCGATTTTGTCCACGACGAAGAACAGCGCGAGGAACACGACGATCACGCATATGGACGAAACGGCGGCGATCAGCTGGTTCTCGGTCAAAGAAGAAAGGAACACGCCGATTGCGATGAACGCGCAGCCGATCAAAAACAGGCCTAAAATATTAATCAGAATCAATCCCGCGTTCGGTTCGCCGTACTGGAACAAAAGAATATAGTTAAAGCTGTTGACTAAAAACGTAGCGCCAAAAACCGTAACAGCAGCAAAATACTTGCCCATGACCATGCCCGTCAGCGAAACGGGGGTTGTCAGCAGAATCTGCTCGGTCCGGGTTTTTCGGTCTTCCGCGAACAGCTTCATGGTGAGAAGCGGTATCAGAATCGCGAAAACGGCGATCATCATCAGAAAATAGGTCGGAAGACTGGAGGTTGACTGCGCGAGCAGCGTGGTATAGGAGAAAATAATGCCGGACACCGCCAAGTACATGCCGCAGAACACATAACCGATCGGTGTTAAAAAGTAGGACTTTAATTCTCTTTTATAGATCGCGATCATCCTTTTTTAGCACCTCTCTTCTTTTTGTCGCTCTTTTCTTTATCGATGAGCCGGATGAATATATCCTCAAGGTTCAGCTCGTCTCCTTCAAGCCCGATCAAAGGCCAGTTGTTCTTCGCCAGATTAAAGAACAGCGATTTTCGTACGTCCACGTTGTCCTCGGATTCGATGATATAGCTGATGCTGTCCGTATCCCGCTTTCCGATGGATTCGGCGTATCTTACGCCGGGCGTGGATTTGAGCATCTTGAGCACTTCGGCTTCCGGTCCGACAATTTTCGCCGTAAGCCTTCTTGAGCCTTCGACGGCAAGGATAAGGTCCTCGGTCTTTTCGTTCGCGACCAGCTTGCCTTTGTTGATGACAACGATTCTGTCGCAGACGGCCTGCACCTCGGGCAGGATGTGCGTGGACAGAATGACGGTGTGCTCTTTGCCCAGCATTTTAATCAGGTTTCTAATCTCAATAATCTGCTTCGGGTCAAGTCCGATGGTAGGCTCGTCGAAGATGAGCACCTTCGGGTTCCCGATCAGCGCCTGCGCGATGCCCACTCTCTGGCGGTAGCCTTTGGAGAGGTTCTTGATCATCCGCTTATAGACGTCGCCGATTTTGACAACGTCGCAGATTTCCTTAAGATGCTGTTCTTTCGGAAAACGGCATTCCTTCAGCTCGTAAACGAAGCCCAGGTACTCCTTAACCGTCATTTCGGGATACAGCGGCGGGATTTCGGGAAGGAAGCCGATTCTTCTCTTCGCTTCGATTGGATTCTCCAGAATGTCTATGCCGTCGATTTTGGCGGTTCCGCTCGTCGCCGACAGATAGCCGGTAATGATGTTCATGGTGGTGGATTTGCCGGCTCCGTTCGGTCCGAGGAAGCCCAAAATCTCGCCTTCGACGACGTTAAACGACAGGTTGTCCACCGCTACCTTATCGCCGAATTTTTTGGTTACGTTAAGAATCTCAATCATAATTTACTCCTTCCTTATGATGAGTCCGAGCTCTTCGAGCGCCGATTCGGGAACCTCCGCCGGGCAGTCGGTCATCAGCTCGGAAGCGTTCTGCACTTTCGGGAACGCCACGACTTCGCGCAGGCTGCTCGCGCCGAGCATCTGCATGACAAGTCTGTCCAGTCCAATGGCCATGCCGCCGTGCGGGGGAGGACCGAAACGGAATGCGTCCAGGAGATATCCGAACTTTGCTTTCGCTTCTTCGTCGGAAAGCCCCAGCAACTGAAATATCTTTGCCTGCAGTTCGGGGTCTGTAATTCTGATCGAACCGCTCGAAAGCTCTATGCCGTTGAGAACCAGGTCATACGCCTTCGCGCGCACGTTTGCCTTGTCGGTTTCCAGATAGGGGATACATTCATCCAGCGGCGCCGTAAAGGGATGGTGCATGGCCACCCATTCGCCGGTCTCTTTGTCAAACTCAAAGAAGGGCATTTCCACAACCCAAAGGAAGCAGTAGCCGCTTCTTTCGATATTCAGACGGTTCGCCGCTTCCACGCGCAGTTGACCGAGCTGGGTCAGCACGTTCGAGGTGTTGCTGTCCGCGATGATGAGCAGAACGTCGCCGTCTTCGCAGTCCGCTTTCGCAAGCAGCGCGTTCATCTCGTCTTCGGTCAGGAATTTTGCAAAAGAGGACGAAATCTGACCGGCGCGGCGCACCCATGCGAGACCTTTGGCGCCGCAGCCCTTCGCGTATTCCGTCAGTTTGTCGATTTCTTTGCGGGTCAGAACGTCCGCTTTTCCTTTTATCGTAAAGCCGCGAACACTGCCGCCGTTTTTAACAGCGTCGGCAAACACCGCAAATCCGCAGTCGGCGACAACGTCGGACAGATCGCGAAGTTCCATGCCGAAGCGCATATCCGGCTTGTCGGTGCCGAAGCGGTTCATCACTTCGCGGTAGGTATATCTCGGCAGCGGGAGCGGGATATCGATGTCCAGCGCTTCTTTAAACAGACGCTGGATATAGCCTTCGACGATGTTTAAAATGTCCTCCTGATCGACAAAGCTCATCTCAAGGTCTATCTGCGTAAACTCCGGCTGCCTGTCAGCGCGCAGGTCTTCGTCTCTGAAGCAGCGCGCAATCTGCATATAGCGGTCAAACCCGGCAACCATCGACAGCTGTTTATACAGCTGCGGAGACTGCGGCAGCGCGTAGAACGAGCCCTTGTGCAGTCTGCTGGGCACAAGATAGTCCCTTGCGCCTTCCGGCGTGGATTTGATTAATATCGGCGTTTCTATCTCAATAAAGCCCTGTTCGTCAAAATAATCTCTTGTTATCTTCGCGACCTTGTGCCGGAACATCAGATTCTGCTGCAGCGCGGGACGGCGCAGGTCAAGATAGCGGTATTTGAGCCGCAGTTCTTCGTTCGCTTTCGTCTCGTCGGTGATTTCAAAGGGAGGGGTTTCCGAAACAGCAAGAATTTTCAGACTTTCCACAAAAATTTCGATATTCCCGGTCGGGATATTCGGATTCTTGCTCGACCTTTCTCTTACGGTGCCTTTCGCAGACAAAACATATTCGCTTCGAATCCGAAAGGCTTTATCGAAGATCTCCTTTTCGGTTTTCTCGTCGAACGCCAACTGCACGATGCCGGTTCTGTCGCGCAGGTCGATAAAAATCAGGCTGCCGAGGTCTCGCTGCTTCTGGACCCAGCCCATCACACATACTTTTTTTCCGATATCGCTTTCTCGAAGCTCGCCGCAGTAATGCGTGCGGCGGTCGCTGCCTAATAATTCCGCCATAATTACCTCTTCCTATAAACAGACAGTATTCATGATACGCTCTAAGCTTAAATCAATCTGTATTTTCTCGCCGGTCCGCATGTTCTGCAGCACCGCTTTTCCTTCGTTTATCTCGTTGTCGCCGAGAACCAGCACGAACTTCGCGCCGGTTTTGTCCGCGTACTTCATCTGCGCTTTCAATGAGCGCGCGCAGAGGTCGGTTTCCGCCGCGACGCCTTTTTCGCGCAGGTTTTCCGCGAGCACGAACGCTTTTCTTGCGGCCGCTTCTCCGAGCGGGGCGATGTAAACGGTTGCCGACGAATCGATTTCGGGGACTAAATTTTCGTCCTTTAGCGACTGAATCAGCCGGGTAATGCCCATGCCGAAGCCTACGCCCGGCAGCGGCTGACCGCCCAGCTCCTCAATCAGCCCGTCGTACCTTCCGCCGCCGCAGACGGTGCTCTGCGCGCCGATGGATTCGTTGATAAACTCGAACACGGTTTTGGTATAGTAGTCCAGACCGCGTACAATGTTGGTGTCGATTTCATAGCTGACCCCGCAGTCGTCCAGCAGGGTTTTGAGCTTATCAAAATGCGCTTTGCAGTCGTCGCACAAAAAGTCTATCGTTCTCGGCGCGCCCTTCGCGATGTTTTTGCAGACAGGCGATTTGCAGTCAAGAATCCGCAAAGGATTGGTATCGAGCCTGTCCTTGCAGGTTTGGCAGAGCTCGTCCTGATTGCGCTCGAAATGCTTTTTGAGCGCTTCGCGGTATGCGGGCCTGCAGTTCGGGCAGCCGATGGAATTGATTTTCAGTTTTATGTTTTGCAAGCCGAACGCACGAAAAACGTTGTTCGCAAGCAGGATCACCGAAGCGTCCGCTTCCGCGCCGGCGCTGCCGAAAAGCTCGACGCCGAACTGCCAGAACTCGCGGCTTCTGCCCGCCTGCGGGCGCTCGCGGCGGAAGAAGTTGGATAGATAGTACAGTTTCAGCGGCATCGCGCCGGCGTAAAGGCCGTTCTCCAGCACGCTTCTTGCCACACAGGCTGTCCCCTCCGGACGCAGCGTAAGGCTTGAGCCGTCCTTGTCGATGAAGGTGTACATTTCCTTCTGTACGATGTCCGTCGTTCCGCCGACGCCTCTGTTGAACAGCTCGGTCGCCTCGAAGGTCGGAAAACGAATCAGCTTGAATCCGGCAAGCTCAGCCTGACGTCTTATCGTATCTTCCACATACAGCCAAACGCCGCTCTCCGACGGCAAAATGTCCAGCGTTCCTTTTGGCTTTTGATAACCCATTCGTATTGTCCATGCCTTTCTACGGTAATACCGAATAATGTTTACCTTTTTTTGTCTCTCTGAAGCGTTCTCCAGTCAAGGTCGCCTCTGTCGAGCGCGAGGATGAGCGCTTCTGCGGTCGCAATGTTGGTCGCAACCGGAACATTCAGCTTATCGCAAAGACGGATAAGCTCCAGCTCCGAGCCGGTGTATTCCTGCTCGTTGAACGGATCCCGCAGCATAATGAGGATATCGACCTCATCATAGGCTATTTTCGAAGCGATTTGCTGGATGCCTCCATGATATCCGGACAACAGCCTTTCGATGTTCAGCTTTGTCGCTTCGTAAATATATTTCCCTGTTGTCGCGGTGGCGCAAAGCTTATGCCTGCTCAAAATTCCGCAGTATGCAAGGCAGAACTCTGTAATCAGTTCTTTTTTCTTGTCACTGGCGATGATGGCGATGTTCACTGTTAAAATTCATTCCTTTCCTCTGGTTCCCCGACTTTGAGAATTGTGGTTGCGCATAACGTCGTTTGAAGGCATCCTTCAAACAGGCTCTTTTTTATATTTCTTCAGATAGTAATTCTTCCGCTTTGGGGTAAAAACGTTATGAAACAGCGGGACGCGTTTTCCTAAAAGTCTGAGCGTCGTATTGACAAAAGCCGCTTCGTATTTTTTCAAACGCGCGTTTTTTTCACTGGAAAGGGTTACGTAACCTTTTTCCTGGTCGGCCGGAAGGTTTTCGTCGAACGGGATAACGCCGATAAGTCCGACCGTGGAGCGGTTGATGATGTCGACGATGCTCGGGAGCTTGCCTTTTTCGGCATATTCCCGGTGAAAACCGTTAATAATAAGCTTTGGGTCCGAAAACCACTCGGACAGCTTGGCGGCCGTTTTCTCCGCCGCTCGAACCGCCGTCGATTGATGGTGCGCGACGATGATCGCTTCGTCGGCGACGCGCGCGAAGGATAAATAATAGGGCGACGGGTCGGCCGAGCTGTCGATGATGATGAAATCAAATTTCTGCCGCAGTTTTGAAAAAAGCGCAAAAAAGCTATCTGCCGGGATTGGTTCGCCGCTGTAGTTCATCGGCGCCGGCATAAAGAAAAGTCCTTCCGATTCCGCAATCGCCTTTTCGGGCTCGCAACGGCCGGTGAGCACGTCGAAGCAGTCGAAGACCGTGTCGCTCTCGCAGCCGAGCACCAAATCCATGCAGCGCATGCCGAAATCGCCGTCGATGACCAGCGCCCGGTAGCCGAAGGCGCGCAGAGCCGCAGCAATATTGGCGGCGGCCGTGGTTTTGCCCACCCCGCCTTTAAAGCTTGTAATAAAGATCACTCTGCCAGCAGCAGTCAAACCGCAGCCCTCCCGAGCGTTTTCGCATTTCATAGTTTAGCATAAACAAAAAAATAATTACATTGTTATTTTGTAACAATCAATATTATCATTTTTTACTTAATATGTCAAGAAAAAAGCCTTTTATCCGAACCGGGAAGAAAAATAAAGGCGTTTTTCGCAATACGCTTCTACTAATATTTTTTATAAAAAAGGCTTGCAAAGCGCAAACACTTGTGATATAATCAATTGTCAATTTACCGGAGCGGTCCTCTGCAAGCTCAGCACGAACGCTTCGTAAACAAACGAACAGGAGGAAAAGCTTTATGAACATACTTGAAGCTTTTGTAAATGAGCAGCTTAAAAAAGACGTTCCCTCTTTTGAAGTTGGCGACGTTGTCAAGGTTTATCAGCGTATCGTTGAGGGAGCAAGAGTAAGAACGCAGATTTTTGAAGGTACCGTTATCGCTAAGAGAAACGGCGGCATATCGGAGACCTTTACCGTTAGAAGAGTTTCTTTCGGTGTCGGAACTGAGAAAACCTTCCCGCTTCATTCGCCGAACGTACAGAAAATCGAGATTGTCAGACGCGGTAAGGTTCGCAGAGCAAAGCTGTATTACTTGCGTAACAGAGTCGGCAAGGCTGCTAAAGTAAAAGAAAAAATCTAAGTCTTTTGCAACCGTAAAGGTGTCTGTATGATACTGTTTCTTATTTAGAAGTAGTATTGCAGACACTTTTGTTCTAATTTTAAGACAGAAGCGACAGCGCTTTTTACCGAAATCAGAAAGGTCGAGATGGCATGAGTATTGACAATATGGCATTGGAGAACAATGAATATTCGGTTGATACGCAGGAAAACCGGCAAACAGAGGCAGACGCGCAGGAAAAAAAGCAGAAGAAAAAGCAAAGCGCGATACAGGGGCTTTACGAGTACGTCGAGACATTCTGCTATGCGCTCGCCTTGATGATTCTGCTTTTTATGTTTGTGTTCCGATATGTTTCGGTAGATGGCGATTCCATGCTCTATACGCTGCACAACAACGACAAGCTGGTTATATCGAACCTGGCGTACACGCCGAAAACCGGCGATATTGTGGTGATCAAACATTCTCCGAAGCCGCTGATTAAAAGAATCATCGCGGTCGGCGGGCAGCGGGTGAGAATCGATTACGAGAACTGGGCGATCTATGTGGACGGCGAAAAGCTGGACGAACCTTACGTCCGCAGAATCGCCGGCGTACCGATGGCCGGCGGAGCGTATGCGACAGACGAGGAGTTTTTGGTTGACGAGGGCAAAATTTTTGTCCTGGGCGACAACCGGAACAATTCGAAGGACAGCCGCGAGTTCGGACTCTTCAACGAAAGCGATATTCTCGGCAGGGTCATCTTCCGCGTTTACCCGAATTTCGGCAAAGTGGACAACAATACCGGCAGAACCGCCGACAGCGTCATAGAGTTCAGCAGCGCGTTTGAAAAGTAGGTTTGAAAAATGGAGAATCCAATCGTTTGGTATCCCGGGCACATGGCGAAAGCGAAGAGGAAGATGATCGAATGCCTCTCGCTGATCGACATTGTGATAGAGCTTTTAGACGCGCGCTTACCAGTTTCAAGCAAAAACCCCGATTTTGAAAGCATTTTTTCCAACAAGCCCTGCATTACGCTGCTGACGAAATGCACGCTTGCCGACGACGCGGCGACCGAATACTGGGTCAAGAAGCTGTCGGAGGACGGAAAGCCTGTTATTCCCATAGACTGCAAGACAAAGAAGAATTTTAACAAAATCGTCCCCGCTGTTCGCGAACTGCTCAAAGAGAAGCTGGAGCGATACGAGCAAAAAGGCATGAACAGAACCATCAAAGCGATGGTCGTCGGCATTACCAACGTCGGAAAATCCACATTTATCAACACTTTTACCGGCAAGAAGAAAGCAAAAGCGGAGGACAGGCCCGGCGTGACGCGCGCCAACCAGTGGATACAGTCGGACGCCGGCATTGACTTTTTGGATACGCCCGGCGTTTTGTGGCATAAGTTCGACGACCAGATGACGGGCGTCAAGCTCGCCTGCACCGGCGCGATTAAGGATGAAATTTTGGACACGGTTGAGCTTTCGCTCAAGCTGCTCGACCTTTTGCGGGAGAAGTACCCGCATTTCATAACCGAAAGATACAAGACAGAGCCTTTGCCGGACGAAAGTTCATACGAACTTTTCGAACGCATTGCGCGAAAAAGAGGTTTTTTGCGTTCGGGCGGCGTGATTGACGAGGAACGCTGCGCGTCCGTTCTGCTGGACGAGTTCCGCGCGGGAAAAATCGGAAAAATCACGCTCGATTAATATATAAAGCGCAGCAAGAAATAAGGGAAGCCTGTTTTTTACGGGCGGAAAAGGGGGCGCTTCCAATGGTAAGCTGGGACTTGCAGAACACCTTTTACACCGAAACGGTCAGCGTCGTATGCGGCTGCGACGAAGCGGGAAGGGGACCGCTTGCCGGCCCGGTTTTCGCGGCGGCGGTGATTCTTCCCAAAGGTTTGGTTATCGAGGAGCTTAACGACTCCAAGAAGCTGACCGAGCGCGAGCGAAACCACTTGTACGACATCATTCGACAAAAGGCGCTCGCTTACGGCATCGCGCATGCCGAGGTTTACGAAATCGAAGCGATTAACATTCTAAACGCTTCCATGCTCGCCATGCGCAGAGCGATTGAGATGATGCCCATAAAGCCTGATTTAGCCCTGGTGGACGGAAACATCGCCAGAGATTTTCCGATTCCTGCGCAGCCGGTTGTAAAAGGGGACGGCAAAATTCCCTGTATCGCGGCGGCCTCGGTGCTTGCGAAAGTCGCGCGGGACCGCTATTGCGAGGAGATGGATCGGTTTTATCCCGGCTACGGATTTGCAAAAAACAAAGGGTATGCGACAAAGGCGCACAAAGCGGCTATTTTAAAATACGGTCCCTGCCCGGTACACCGCCGCAGTTTTTTGAAAAAAACGTTGGGTGACAGCTTTGAGCAGCAAGACATTTGGCAGAGCTGGTGAACAGTACGCGGCGCAGTTTTTAAAAAAGAACGGGTACCGGATCCTTTCGCAGAATTACAGAGCCGGCGGCGGGGAGCTGGACATCGTCGCGTACAAACGCGGCACCCTTGTTTTTGCGGAAGTCAAGACGCGCTCGGACGATTCTTTCGGAACACCGGCCGAAGCCGTCGGCGACAAGAAGATCGCCTGCCTGCGAAGCGCCGCTGCCGCTTTTCTGCGCGAGCAGTGCAGAGACGGCAGGGTGACGGTTTTTTACAAGTTTGGATTTAAAGCGAAAAAACGGGTTAAGAACACGCGAAACGACATTATCGAGATATACACAAAAAAAGGCGTTTTTTCGCCCTATAAAATCCATCACATTCAAAACGCATTCTAAGTACGGCGAGGAATAAATCATCGTGAACTATATCAGCACAAGAAGTGAAAACTCAGAGAAAAAATCGGCGGCTTACGTCATTAAGCAGGGCATCGCCCCCGACGGCGGCTTATATGTCCCCGAAAGCATTCCCGTACTGTCTCAGGCGGACATTACCGCGCTGACAAAAATGAATTATATCGAGAGAGCGGCGCATGTGCTCGGATTATTCCTGACCGATTACACGAAAGAGGAACTGATCAGGGCCGCGTCGAAAGCGTACGGCAGACACAAATTCCCGTCGCCCCCTGTTCGACTGTCGCAGGTCAACGGCGATTATGTTTTAGAATTGTGGCACGGCCCGACCAGCGCGTTCAAGGACATGGCTTTGCAGATTATGCCGCACCTCTTGGCGCTCGCGCTCGAAAAGACGGGCGAGAAAAGGGACGCTTTGATTCTGGTTGCCACTTCCGGCGACACCGGCAAAGCGGCTTTGGAAGGCTATGCCGACGCAGAACGGGTATTTATACAGGTATTCTATCCGAGCGACGGGGTCAGCAACATCCAGAAAAGGCAAATGGCGACGCAGAGCGGCAAAAACGTATGCGTCACCGCGATTAAAGGCAATTTCGACGACGCGCAGAGCGGCGTAAAAGCCATTTTCGGCGACGGAGAAATCATCGAAGCGTTGAATCAAAAAGGCCTTTTCCTTTCCAGCGCGAACTCCATCAACTGGGGCAGGCTCGCGCCGCAGATTGTATATTATGTTTCGGCATACTGCGAGCTTTTAAAGCAGAAAAAGATAAAGCCCGGCGAGACTTTGAACGTCACGGTTCCGACCGGCAACTTCGGCAACATATTGGCCTGCTATTTCGCGAAGAAAATGGGGGTTCCGATCGGAAAACTGGTTTGCGCGTCCAACAAAAACAACATTCTCACCGATTTTATACGAACCGGCGTTTACGACAAGCGCAGGCCTTTCTATACGACCATTTCCCCCTCGATGGACATTCTGATTTCCAGCAACCTTGAGCGGCTCTTATACCTAATCGCCGGAGCGTCCCGCTGCGCCGGATATATGAAGTCGCTCCTTGAGAAAGGCTATTTTGAAGTGGAAAAAGACGTGCTGGAGGTCATTCAGCAGGACTTCTGCGGCTGTTTCTGCGACGAGGACGGCACAAAAGAAACCATAAAGCGTTATTTTGAAAACTACAATTACCTTTCGGATACGCACACCGCGGTGGGGCTTTACTGCGCGGAAGAATATAAAAAGACGACCGGCGACGACGGCGCGATGCTGATCGCTTCGACCGCTTCGCCCTACAAGTTCTCGCCCGCCGTGCTGGGCGCGCTCGGCGAAACGGTTCCCGCGGAAGAGTTCGAAGCGCTAAAGAAGCTGAACGCGGTCAGCGGCGTTCAAATTCCGGAACGCTTGGCGAAACTGGAAAGCAAAAAGGTTCGCTTTACGAAAATTATTGAAAAAGAAGCGATGAAAAGCGAAGTGCTTGCGTTCGCCGACGCGATAAAAAAATAAAAGAAAAGCGTGCCTTTTTCAGACACGCTTTCAATTTTAAAAAGGCTATTGGTCTGTTTCCTTTAACTGGAAAGTGGCGCAAAGCGTATCGCCGCTGGTAACCGCGTTGGAGGGACCGACGGCGATCTTTCCAGCGGTGCACTGCGTTTTCCCGTCGTGATAAACGCAATTCTTAACGGAACAGCTGATGCCTTTTATCGGCTTCGGATGCTCGTCAATTCTGATTGGATCCATTGTGATTCCTCTCTTTTGAGTCGTTTTTGCATTCAAAAATGCGGAACGGTAACAGCGTTACCGTTCGGTTTTATTTTTCGCGCGCATTGTTTTTTTATTCTTTTTTGCGTTAGCAACTGTTGCTAATGCGATTTGTCAAAAACGGGAGTTGATTGTTATTTCGGTATTTGTAATCGGCGACCTCCATCTCTCGCACGGGACCGACAAACCGATGGACGTGTTCGGCGCAAAATGGAATCATCACGCCGAAAGAATAAAAGAAAATTGGCTTTCTGTGGTTCGGGAAAACGACACCGTCGTGATTCCGGGCGATCTTTCGTGGGGACTGAAAACCGCGGACGCGGCAGGGGATTTTCTGTTTTTAGAAGCGCTTCCCGGTAAAAAAATTATTTCCAAAGGCAATCACGATTACTGGTGGCAGACCATGAAAAAGCTGAACGCTTTTTTGGAAAGTTTAAACATAAAATCCATATCTTTCCTGCACAACAACGCATATTTGTGCGAGGATTTTATCATCTGCGGAACGCGCGGATGGTTTATTGACACAACCTATACGCCCGAGGATGAAAAAATCGTCAACCGCGAAGCCGAACGGCTCAAAATGTCGCTGAACGAGGGCTTGAAAATCAAAGAAAAACACCCCGACAAGGAAATCTTATGCTTTCTGCACTATCCGCCTGCCTACGGCGGGATTGAATGCGCCAAAATCTGCGACGTTCTACGCGAATATAAAATCAGCAGATGCTTTTACGGGCATCTGCACACCGTATCGGAGGAAAAACTTGCGTATCAGTTGGGGACCACGAAGCTCAAGCTGATTGCGGCGGACAGGCTCAACTTTAAGCCTTTCTTAATCGAACCGAATAAATACAGAACCGGCGCAACGCCTGTTTAGGGCGCGCGCCGGATTGTTTTAATAAAGATTGCTTACAATGCTTTGCGTATCCATTGCGATCACAAGCTCTTCGTTTGTCGGGATGACAAAAACCTTGACTTTCGAGTTGTCGCTGCTGATCTCGCAGGCATTCTTTTGCTCGTTTTTCGCCTTGTCGATTTCGATTCCCAAATAATCCATGTCGGAAAGGCTGTCGTAGCGGATTTGCGGGTTGTTCTCGCCGATGCCGGCCGTGAACACGACGCAGTCCAAACCGTTCATCGCGGCGGCATAAGCGCCTACATATTTTTTAATCTGGTAGCAAAGAATATCGTGCGCAAGTTTTGCTCTTGCGTTGCCCTCCTCAATGGCTGCCGAAATCTCGCGGAGGTCGCTCGAGACGCCCGAAACGCCGAGGAATCCGCACTTTTTGTTTAGCCAGTTGCACATTTCGGAAGCGGGGATGTTTTCTCTTTCCATGATGAACGGGATAATCGCAGGGTCGATAGAACCGCAGCGGGAGCCCATGATAACGCCCTCCAGCGGCGTAAAGCCCATGCTTGTGTCAATAACCTTTCCGCCTTTGATTGCGGAAATGGAAGAGCCGTTGCCGAGATGGCAGGTTACAATTTTCGTGTCCTCCGGATTCTTGCCGAGCAGATCGATCGCTTTTCCGGAAACATAGCGGTGCGACGTGCCGTGGAAGCCGTAGCGGCGAATCTTGTACTTTTCGTACAGCTCGTAGGGAATCGGGTACATATATGCGTGCTCGGGCATTGTCTGGTGGAACGCCGTATCGACAACGATGACCTGCGGCGTTTTCGGCATTGCTTTCATGCATCCTCTGATGCCCATCAGGTGCGGAACCGTGTGCAAAGGCGCTATATCGCAGCATTTTTCAAGGTCTGCGATGACATTTTCGTTTACAAGCACACTTTTTGTAATCCAGGGACCGCCGTGGACAACTCTGTGTCCGACTGCTGAAATCTGGCTCATATCGGATATGCAGCCGTGTTCCTTATCCGTCAGGATATCGACCAGCGCGGAAACCGCCTGCGCGTGTGTAGGCATCGGTATGTCTTTGATGATCTGGTCTTTGCCGGTGGTTTGGTGTTTCAGCCTTCCATCGATGCCAATTCTTTCGCAGAGGCCTTTAGCGATAACGCTCTTTGTCTCCATATCGAACAACTGATACTTTAACGAAGAGCTCCCTGCGTTTACAACTAAAATATACATTTCGTATCTCCTTTTGCTGCGGTTTTACAAAAAACCGTATATATTGACTTTTAAACTGAAAGTAATTATACTACCCCTATATACAAAAATCAAGGGTATTCTTATACATAAAATAAGGCTTTTTCAACGTAAAAGAGGTGTTTTATGACCAAAAAACGTTATGCGGCCGTTATCTGTGAGTACAACCCTTTTCATTACGGGCATTTAAAGCAGATCGAGCATCTCAAAAGAGAATTTGACGGCGTTATCTGCATAATGAGCAGCAACCTCGTTCAGCGCGGCGAAATTGCCGTCGCCGATAAATACAGCAGAGCGAAAGCCGCGGTGATGTGCGGCGCGAGCCTTGTCGTTTCTCTGCCGTTCCCGTACTGCATGATGTCGGCGCGTGATTTCGCGGCCGCGGGCGTATATATCGCGGCGATGCTCGGCGCGGACGCGCTGGCTTTCGGCTGCGAGGACGATTTTTCGACGCTTGAGAAAATATATCGGGAAACCAAAGATGTTTCCTTTGAAAAAGAACTGATGGCGCTGATTGACAAAGAGAAAAACCTTTCGTATCCGAAAGCGAAGGAAATGCTTGTCGCGGCGAAGTTGGGGGAAAAAGCGGCCGAGATCATCCGAAAGCCGAACAATATCCTGACGCTCGAGTACCTTGCCGCCATTGAAAAGGGCGGGTACAGCTTAAAACCTTTTCCGGTCGCGCGGGACATGACACTTCGTTCCTCCTCGTCGATCCGCGCCGAAAAGGACCGCGCGAAATTCCTGTCGCTTCTGCCCGAATGCAGCGCCGCTGTTTACGGCGGTCTGAGCGCTGAGGAACTGCCCAGAAGCGCGGAGAACCTGTCGCAGTATATTATCGGCACGCTGCGGCGCTATAACGTCGGCGACAACAGAAACATTTACAGCACGCCGCTGGATTTGGCGAACAGCATTGTGAACGCGGCGAAGCTGCTGAATTCCTTTACGCATTTGGTGGATGTCTGCAGGAACACGGTCTATACGGAAGCAAGAATCCGGAGAAGCGTTTTCTCGATGGTATTCGGCGTCACGCCGGAAGACGCGCTTTCAAAACCGTTATACACGCTGCTGCTCGCGGCGGACGAAGCGGGATGCGCTTTTCTGAAAAACAGGAAAAAGCATTTCGGCATACCATTGATTACCAAACCGGCGCACATTAAAAAACAGCCGGCGCATATCCAAAAAGCGTTCTATCGGGAAGCCGAGATCGAAAGCGTCCTTCTGCTGTCGGCTCCCGGCGTTCAGAACGAAAACGCCATGGAAAAAACACCTTTTATAAAAAAATAAAAATTCAGGAGAATGAGAATTTGCAGCGGCATTTATTTGTAATCAATCCGGTCGCGGGGAAGAAAGACCGTTCGGGACTGATCAGAAAAGCAGTCGAGAGGATGCTGTTAATCGAGCCGTATGAAATCGAGGTTACCAAATGCGTCGGAGACGCCACCGAGATTGTGAAGGAAAAGCTCGATACGCTTCCTTCGGATGCCTTTTTGCGCATTTACGCCTGCGGCGGAGACGGCACCCTGAGCGAAGTGGTCGAGGGCGTTTATAAAGCGCAGAACAAAAACTGCGCGGTCGGCGTCGTCCCGATCGGTTCCGGAAACGATTTTGTGAAGTATTTTGAGGAAATCCCGACCGAAAAATTCCGTTCGTTGCCGGACATGGTGAGAGGAAGACTTGATTTTAGCGACCTGATATTGGTCAAAGACGCCGACAGCGGCAGAGAGCACGTCAGCGTCAACATCGTGTCCGCGGGCTACGACGCCGCCGTCGCAAAGGGAATGGAAAAGTACAAAAAGCTCCCGCTTGTCAGCGGCAAAGCGGCGTACAACCTGTCGGTCGTCGAATGTCTGATTTCCAAAATGAAGCATAAGTTCACGCTGGTCGCCGACGGAGAGGAAGTAAAGGACAAGGACACCGAGTACTTATTCGCCATCTGCGCGAACGGAAAATATTACGGCGGCGGCTTTAAGGCTTCGCCGTTGAGCGACATAAAAGACGGGCTTTTGGATTTTATCCGCATCAAAACCGTTTCTCGCCTGACCTTTGCCGCGCTTGTAGGCAGTTTTCGCAGAGGGGAACACCTGACGAAGCTGCAAAAGTACTGTACGCATAAGCTGTGCAAAAAGCTGAAAATCATCTCCGAGAAAATCATTGACGTAAACATCGACGGAAACATTATCCCGATGAAGAACCCCACCATTTCAGTCGTGCCGAACGCCGTTCGGATAATACTGCCGGAGTAAAAAATAAGGAGTGAGCGAAAAACTCACTCCTTTTTTGTTTGTATTTCTTACTGTGCGGCTTCGATGATGATGGAGAAATCCTCGGCTTTCAGAGACGCGCCGCCGATCAGACCGCCGTCCACGTTCTCCATGCTGAGCAGCTCCTTTGCGTTCTTTGCGTTCATGGAGCCGCCGTACAGAATCGAGGTGGCTTCGGCTGTCTTTTTCGAGTAGAGTTTGGCGAGAATGTTTCTGATAATGCCGCAAACCTCGTCGGCCTGCTCGCTGGTCGCGGTCTTGCCGGTTCCGATCGCCCAAACCGGCTCATAAGCGATGACGACGTTCTTCATCTGCTCTTCCGTGACGTTTAAAAGCGCGATTTTTGTCTGCATCGAAACGATTTCTTCGGTAATGCCCTGTTCTCTCTGCTCAAGCAGCTCGCCGACGCAGAGGATTACCGTGAGTCCTGCTTCCAGCGCGGCGTGAAGCCTCTGGTTTACGGTTAAGTCGGTTTCGCCGAAATACTGTCTTCTTTCGCTGTGTCCGATGATTACATATTCGACGCCGCAGGCTTTGAGCATATCCGCGCTGATTTCGCCGGTAAATGCGCCGCTCTTTGCCCAGTGGCAGTTTTCGGCGCCGATCTTAATTCTTGTGCCGTCGGCGGCTTTCACAGCGGCGTCGATATCGACGAAGGGAACGCAAGCGACAATCTCGCAGCCCTTTGTTTCGATATTCGAAATTCTCTGGTTAATGTCGTAAATCAGCTGCGCAGCCTCTACGGGCGTTTTATTCATCTTCCAGTTTCCGGCAATAACAGTCTTTCTTTTTGCTTTGTTCATTTACGATAGAGACCTTTCTATTTAAAATAAAATATAAAAAATTGGAATACACCAAAAATGTTTAATTCTTATCGTTTAAGCAAGCGATTCCAGGCAGGACAAGACCCTCGAGGAATTCGAGAGACGCACCGCCGCCGGTGGAAATGTGGGTAATCTTGTCGGCAAGTCCGAATTTCTCTACCGCTGCCGCGCTGTCGCCGCCGCCGATGATCGAGATGGCGCCGCTTGCCGCGACGGCTTCCGCAATCGCTTTGGTGCCTTTTGCGAAGTTATCGAACTCAAACACGCCCATCGGGCCGTTCCAGACAATGGTTCCTGCGCCTTTGAGCGCTTCGGAGAACGCTTTGATGGTTTCCGGACCGATATCGAGACCCATGTAATCCTCGGGGATAGCGTTGGTCGGGAACACCTTCTGCTCGGCGTCGTTTGAAAATTCCTTCGCGCAGACGGTATCGGTCGGGAGCAGGAATTTTACGCCCTTGCTCTTAGCTTTTTCGAGCATTTCTTTTGCCAGGTCCAGCTTATCCGCCTCGCACAGGGATTTACCGATGTTGCCGCCCATCGCTTTTTCGAACGTATAGGACATGCCGCCGCCGATGATGAGCGTATCGACCTTTTCGATCAGGTTGTTGATAACGCCGATTTTATCCGAAACCTTCGCGCCGCCGAGAATCGCGACAAACGGACGCTTCGGGTCGGAAAGCGCTTTGCCCATTACGGAAATCTCTTTCTGAATCAGGTATCCGCAGACGGCAGGGAGATAGTCGGCCACGCCGGCTGTGGAAGCGTGCGCTCTGTGCGCGGTGCCGAACGCGTCGTTTACATATATCTCGGCAAGAGAAGCGAGCTTCTTTGCGAATTCGGGGTCGTTTTTCTCTTCTTCCTTATGGAAGCGTACGTTTTCAAGAAGCAGGACTTCTCCTTCCTTCAAAGCGGCCGCTTTTGCGACGGCGTCTTCGCCGATAACGTCATTTGCGAGCGTGACTTCGATTCCGAGCAGTTCGGAAAGTCTCTTAGCAACCGGCGCGAGGGTGTATTTCATGTTAAATTCGCCCTTCGGTCTGCCCAAATGGGAGCAAAGTATAACCTTCGCTTTGTGCGCGAGCAGGTATTTGATGGTGGGTAATGCGCCGACAATTCGGTTGTCGTCGGTAATTCTGCCGTCCTCAAGCGGAACGTTGAAGTCGCATCTTACCAGCACTTTTTTTCCGGATACGTCAATATCCTCAATTGATTTTTTGTTATACATCTGTACCATTCCTTTCCACGGTTTTTCAGCCGCACAGTGAATTTTTGTTCAACCAATTTATAGTATTATTCCATAAATAACCAATTAATCATACCATAAAGCGTCTGAAAAATCAATACCTGTGTCGTTTTAAATTCCGAATCGCGCTATTTGAATTTCTCGGCAGCGTATTTTTCGAACGCGGAGAGCGCTTCGTTCGTGAAGGAAAAATCAGAGCCCTTCTTTGAGACGGCGTCGATGACAACGTTCGTGCTGACGTTCGCGATGGCGGGCATGCCGGACGCGTGGATTGCCGCGAAATCGAAATAAACCGAATCCATAATCGTGTTCAGCATGACGGTCGCGGCGTTGTTGGTAAAATACAGATTGACATATTTGTCGTAAACCGCTTTCCGCATCGTATCTTTGGATGCGGCGCAGAGCATGTTTAAAGCAAGAATGCTTCTCTGCGGATTCGCGGCGTTTGCCGGTATTGCGAACGCGTATGCGTTCGGATCGACATAGGAGCGGTAACCGTTCTGGTCGGCTGAGTATTTCGGAAGTGGCAGAATGCCCCAGTCCCTGCCGGTTTCCACAAGCGCAGCGGAAAATCCGAGCTTATAGATAAAGAAACCCATTCTGCCTTTTTTGAACGCGGCGGCAGCCTCTTCGCCCTGAAGCGGGAAGCGGCTCTTGTGGAAATATATATTCTGCAGTTCTTTCGCGCTGTTTTTCAGCACGGCGGCGTCCGCTTTTAAGGTTACCGGACCGCCGTAGGTCTCGCCGAACAGCGGAATGCCGCAGCTTTCCCAAATGGCGAGCGGAAGGTCGGCGGTGTTGTTGTAAGAAGAAAAGCCGAACACGTCGGTCGCGGTATCGGGCGAACCCTTGCTCATCACTTTCTGCGCGACGGCTTCGGAATATTTAATAAACTCGTCCCAGGTCCATTGGCCTGACGCCGCAAGTTTCGCAGGGTCGGCAAGCCCGGTGCCGGAGACAAGCTGTTTGTCGTAGAATACAACCCATGTCTCGTCGTAGAACAGCGTGGCGTTGTCAAACAGCATATAAAGCGTTTTGTTGCCCGCCATTTCTTTCGCGGCGGTTGTATTGATATAATTGGAATCCAGTTTGAAATCGGGCGAAGAAAGCAGGTTGAAAAGGTATCCGCCGTCTGCCAGCGCGGAAAGCGTCTTGGCGGGAAGACAGAGAATATCGGCGTAGTTTAAGCCGGCTTTTTGCGCGGCGTCCAGTTCGGTCAGAACGTTTTCGGCAGACACCGTTTTGATTTTCAATTCAAGACCGCATTTCTCGGCGAGCAAATCGTTCCGCGCCATCGAAGTCAAGCCGATAATATCGTCCGTGTTCGGGTTCGTGGAAAAAGCAAGCTGCTGGCTCTCCGGAACCGCTATGGTGATTTCTCCGCCGATGTATTTCAGCAGCGATTCCACGTCCACGCTCGTCGTGTCCGAAACGCCGTCCGAATAAGTACCCGACGACGCGTCTTCGAGCAGAGACACGTTTTCGCAGGAAGCGATAAAAGCGCATAAAAGCAAAAGGCTTGCGAACAATGCCGCCAATCTATTTTTTCTCAAAGAGTTCACCGTCCAAATTATAATCGCGGATATGTTTCACGTGAAACAATCGGCGACAGTCCCGCTTGTGTTTCACGTGAAACGATCGAACAAAGTAACAGGCATATTTTAACGGTTTTAAGAAAATTAGTCAAGATAAAAATGTTGCGGAAATTGTTGATAAAAAAAGAACAGCCTGCGCTGTTCTTTGTAATATGGAAAAATTAATATGCTTTCGCCCACACGACGAGGTGCTTTGCGGGTTTGCCGCAGCAGACGCAGGTGTCGCCGACGGGTTCGGCGTCCGGCAAAATGCAGCGGGAGCCGACGCCGGTTTTTTCCTTTACGGTCGCTTCGCAATGCTCGTCGCCGCACCACATCGCTTTGACAAAACCGTCGCCATTCTCGGCAATTGATTTTACAATGCTGTCCATATCGTGGCAGATATAGGTTCTTCTCTCGCGGTTCTGCAGCGCTTTTTCGTACAGGCCGTCGTGCACCTCGGCCAGTTTTCTCCGGATAACCTCGACGATCGAATCCAGCGGTACGGTCTCTTTTTTGTTGTCGTGTCTTGTGACCACAACGCATTGGCCGGCTTCGATGTCCTTCGGCCCGAGCTCGATCCGAACGGGAACGCCCTTCATCTCGTACTCGGCGAACTTCCAGCCGGCTGAATTGTCGCTTTCGTCTATTTTTACGCGGAATTCCTTTTCAAGAACGCCTTTCAGTTCTCTGCATTTTTCAAGCACGCCGGGTTTGTGCTGCGCAATCGGAATGATGATTGCCTGAATCGGGGCGACCGCGGGCGGAAGCACGAGACCGTTGTTGTCGCCGTGCGTCATGATAATCGCGCCGATCAGACGGGTAGAAACGCCCCAGGAGGTCTGGTGCGGATAAACCTTTTGGTTCTCCTTGTTTGTGTACATGATGTCAAACGCTTTTGCGAAACCGTCGCCGAAATAATGGCTGGTGCCCGCCTGAAGGGCTTTGCCGTCGTGCATCAATGCCTCGATGGCGTAGGTCGCGACGGCGCCGGCGAACTTGTCGCTCTCGGTTTTTCTGCCTTTTATGACGGGAATCGCAAGGCTCTTTTCACAGAAGTCTGCGTAAATGTCCAGCATTCTCTCGGTTTCCGCGATGGCTTCCTCCGCGGTGGCGTGAATGGTGTGGCCTTCCTGCCACAGGAACTCTCTGGAGCGCAGGAACGGCCGGGTGGTTTTTTCCCAGCGGACTACGCTGACCCACTGGTTGTAAAGTTTGGGCAGGTCTCTATAGGAATGAATGATGTTGGAGTAGTGTTCGCAGAACAGCGTCTCGCTGGTCGGACGGACGCACAGCCTTTCTTCCAGTTTTTCGCTTCCGCCGTGCGTAACCCAGGCGACTTCGGGCGCGAAGCCTTTGACGTGGTCTTTTTCCTTGTTCAAAAGGCTCTCGGAAATGAACATCGGCATGCATACGTTTTCATGCCCGGTTTCTTTAAAGGCCTTGTCCAGAATCCGCTGAATGTTTTCCCAAATCGCGTATCCGTACGGGCGGATGACCATACAGCCTTTGATGCTTGTATATTCGATCAGTTCTGCCTTCTTTACGATATCCGTGTACCACTGGGCAAAATCTTCCTCCATGGACGTGATATCTTCAACCAGCTTCTTTTCAGCCAAAATAAGTCAGCCCTTTCTAAAGAATTAATCAAAATTTTTACGGTCAGTCTTGAATTGTGTATAAAATCGTGTATAATACATAGTATTGAGAAAGTATAACAAAAATTATGCTCAAAGTCAATGCATAAATCAAAGTGAAAAACAATATTTTATGAAACAAAATCGATAAAAAACCCACACTTATATAAAGGTACGACATGAAAACGCCAAGACATGGTTTGTACCTTTATCTCGATTCAATTAAAAAATATTGCCGCGCTGCGGCAGACGGAGGAAATAATGTTTAGCAGGAAAAGTTGTTCAATTGTGCTTGCCATAATGATGTTGTTTTCAATATTCGCTCTTCCCGTTATGGCGGAAAACAGTCAGAGTAATGTTTTTGAAATTACTTACAAGCGGGGCGAGGGATATACCGTCACTTTCAACGTTTCGGGCGAAGAAAGTGTCGTGAACGATGTTGTTACCTGTAAATTCCCGGAAGGAACAACGGTAACGGCGACCATTCAAACGGAAGAAGGATACAGGATTGCCTCGGTAAAAGCGAACGGAATCACGATGCCCGGCGCGGCCGGAAAAACAAACTACGAGCTTTCTGACCTCGAGAGCAACACTTCCATTACCATAACGGTGGAAAAGCTGCAGAAGGCGCTGGTCACCGTCGTCAATCCGGGCGCGCATTACATTTATACGTTTGATGGCGTTGACACGGAGGGCAAAGCCTATATCGGTTCGACGGTTACGCTGAGAATAACGCCGGACGAAGGCTATAAAGTTTCAAAAATCATACTAAACGGCAGCGAAGTTCCCGCCGGCAATACATACACGTTTACGGTAAGCGAAATCAACAATTTCCAAATCGTTGTTGTTGAGGAATTTATCTCCGACCAGAAGCATTTAATTATAGAACCGACAACCGGCGGAACCGTTACCGCGAACGGAGAGCTCTTTACAGCGGGCAGCACGGTCACGCTGACGCTGACCCCCAACACCGGATACATGCTGTCCTCGCTGAAGCTGAACGACACCGCGGTTTCGATTTCAAGCGTATCAAACAATAAATACTCGTTTACAATCACGACCGATACCGTCGTAAAAGCAGAATTTGTAAAGATAGTGACCGTTAACGTGCAGGCAGGCAAGGGCGGCACGGTTTCGATTAACGGCAAAGAGGTAGGCAGCACCTCGGTAACCAAGGTTCCCGAGGGAAGCGACGTGGTGATTTCGGTATCGGCTTCGCTCGGATATGTGATAGATACCGTCACGGTTGACGGAACGCCGGTCGAGCTGACCAACAACTCGTTTACCATTCCGGCGATCGACGCTACCAAAAAGGTCGTCGTTACCTTTAAAGCCGCGGACGGCATTAAGCAATACACCATTACGGCGACCGCAGGCCCCGGCGGAATCATCACGCCGTCAAACCAGACGACTGTCGAGGAAGGTCAGAGCATTACGTTCGTCATCACGCCGGATCCCGGCAAAGAAGTGGATACGGTGAAGGTGGACGGCAACGTGGTTTCGCTGACCAACAATACGTACACGTTCAGCAACGTAGCCGCTTCGCATACGATAACCGTTACCTTTAAGGATGCGGCTCCGACAGACAACCCCGGCGGCAACGGCGGCGTCGTTCAGGTGTCGGACGTGAACTGGAACGCGGACATCATCGTAATTGATATCAAGACCAAGACGCTGATTTCCGCCGACGTTTTCAAAAAGATAACCAACGACATCAAGGATAAAACCGTTATATTCGAAGCGAAGACGTACAAATGGGTGCTGCCCAAAGGCGCCAGCGTTTCCATCAGCGCAGAGTCCGCGAACGTCGCGCTTCAGACCAACAACACGCTTTACGCAGAGGTTTCTTCTGCCGTAAGCGCAAAGAAATCGAACGCGAAAGTTATGCTGTACTCCTACGACAACAGCGTTCAGTTCCCCGAAGGAACCGTTCTTGAGATAATGCTTCCGAACAACTTCGTAAGCCAGGAAGTGCAGCATCTGATTTATGACCCGGCAAACAAAACGCTTTCCAATCCGAAGAACGAGCTGGGCGACAAAGCGCTGGATATCCGTACGGTTTCGAGCGACTGCTGGGTCAGTCTGAATTACAGGAACGACAGCAATATAGTCGTGTGCGACGTTTTAACGGAGTATCATACCATCAATATCATCTTAAACGTAGGCGGCTCGGTTCTGCCCTCCAATAAACTGTTTGTAGAAAAAGGCGGCGCCGCAAGATTCAGAGTCACGGCCGACGAAGGATACGTGATCAACTCGCTGGTCGTAGGCACAACCGAGGATACGGACGCGCAGGGCAAAGCGTCGTACGATAAAGTTTTGCAGCAGGTAACGGCAGACCTGAATGTAACCGTCAGCTTCAGACTGGCGGAAACGCAGTCTTCCGAGGAAAGCAGCAGCGGCAGCTCGAGCCTGATCGTCGCGCTGATTATCATCGCGCTTGCTGCGGCCGGCGGCGCAACCCTGTTTATCATCAAGCTGCGTCAGGAAAAATATTAAAGCGATGAAGAACAAACTTCATTTTGCCTTCATGGCCGTCGTGTTTGTTGTTGTGGTGTTATGCGCGGTATTGATTATCATATCCCTGAACGAATCGAACGAGGAATCAAACGGCTATAATCCGATCGTTCAGACGAAATGGCCGAATAACGACCTTACGAAAGGCGTTCCGAAATTCGAAGGGGATATCTATTCCGTAATGGTTTCCGGGACAAGCACGGTGGTGTATGCTCAGAATGTCGAAAAATCGGCTTTAGACGCTTACGCGGCGAAACTTGCCGCTTCGGGATTGCAGTTCGGCAACGGCGATTACCCGAAAACCGCGCAGAAAGGCGACGTGTTTATCACGCTCGCTTATAACGCGGAAGAAAAAAAGCTTTCCATAACCTTCGCTTTAAAGAATGAGTCGGAAAGCTGGCGACAGTTCGGCGTCAGCGAAATCTCGGAAGTCGAGTGATGAAAAAAAGAAAACGGCAGATAAGAAAACCTTATCTGCCGTATTTTTTTTACGAATCGTTAGTCGAGGGCGATCTCGCGGTTCTGCTCGCTCGAATCGTACATAGCCTGCATCATCTTTGCAGTAATAATAACGGTATCGATGTGAGCGGGCAGCTTCTCGCCGGTCTTGATGCATCTCAGGAAGCTGTCGATCTCAGCCTGGAAGTGATTGTTCGGCGTAAATTTGGGTTTGAGGTTTACCAGACCGCCGCAAGCGGTTGTGTAAACGGTAAAGTCGCCGCCGTAGTTCAGACGGGCGCCGGCTTTTGTGCCGAGGAAGTCGATGTAGGTCTCGCTGACGCCGATGTTCTGAGCCCAAGCGCCGTTGAAGGTGATGGTCGGGCCTTCTGTGCGGACAAATCCGGTTACAAAGTCGTCGACATCGTAAGTGCCGTTGAGGTCCTTTGTATTCTCAGCCCACATGGATTCGTAAACATAGTTCTTCATGTCTACGCCGAGCTTCGAGAACGCTTTTGCGGAAACGGTAAGGGGTTTCGGGTCGCCGCAGCAGTACATGACGATGTCCAGATAGTGAACGCCCCAGTCGATCAGAACGCCGCCGCCTGCGATCTCCTTGGTTGTGAAAGCGCCGCCGAGACCGGGTATGCTTCTGTGCGCTCTGAAGGAAACATAAACGTGATAAACCTCGCCGAGGTCGCCGCGCTGAATCATCTCGCGCAGTTTGTTGACAGCGGCATTGAAACGGTTAACAACGCCGATGTTGAGCACTTTGCCGTATTTGTGCTGCGCTTCCTGCATCGCAAGCGCTTCGGTATAATTTCTTGCGGCGGGCTTTTCGCAGAGCACGTGCTTGCCTGCTTTTAAGCAGTCGATGGTAATGGTGGAGTGCATCTTGTTCGGCGTGCAAACGGATACTGCTTCAACTTCGGGATCAGCAAGAATCTCCTTGTAATCCGTGATGGCAATACCGCAGTTGTATTTCTCGACAGCCGCCTTTGCTCTCTCGGGAATTATATCGCAGAAATACTTAATCTCTGCGTCGGGATTTGCCATATAAGCCGGAATATGCGCGTTGTTGGCGATGGTACCGCAGCCTATGATGGCCACTTTGATCTTAGACATTGAATAAAACCTCCGATATTGTTTTATATCTATGGGCGATTGTAACATAAAGGTGTTGATTTTACAATATATTTTTCTCAAAATTTTTTATATTTTCATAAAAAAGCTCTTGACAAACCAATTACCGCTTAATATAATCGTATTAACTTAATAACAGTTTAATAAAAGCATTGATGGGGAACAAGCGGATGTAAACAACATTTTTGTTGTTCATGCGTTTTCAGAGAGCTGCCGTATGGTGCGAGGCAGTACGCAGTGCAGACGTGAGCTCACCCCGGAGCTGTCCGTTGAACAAATTCATATAAAAGTTCGCGCATACAGGCGCTTTGTATGGATTTAAGTAGGCGTGATCGGGTTTCTCGCCGTTATCAAGAGACGATGTTGTTAGACATTGTAATGATAATTTGAAACTTACCGGCTCTGTCCATGCTTGCGGCAAAACAGAGCTTTTTTTATTGTTTTTTTGCGCGTTTTTCGGCTCATCGTTGTTATTTTAGTAAAAATAAATGATTAGGAGATTTGGTCATGAAAATTGCATTTTCAACCCTTGCGTGTCACAACTACAGCTTTTCAGAGATTTATTCGATGGCGACCGACCTTGGTTTTGACGGTATCGAAGTAAGGGGACTTGGACTGGACATTTTTGACGGAAAGACAATGCCATTTTCAAAAGAGCAGATTCCGCAGACCCTGCAGAAGCTGCGCTCGCTCAGGCTGGAGATTTCCTGCCTTTCTGCCGGCTGCTGCCTGAAGTACGCAGACAAAGCAGAGGAGAATATAAACGAACTGAAAAAGTATATCGAGCTGGCGAACGCGCTGGACGTACGGTATGTCAGAGTGCTGGGGGACTTGAACCCGGAACCCTGCGCCGAAGAAGTGGACGACAATACTGTATTTCTGCAGCTGAACGCGCTGATTCCCTACGCAGAGAAGAACAACGTGACGCTTTTGATCGAAACCAACGGCGTTTACAGCAATACCGAGCGGCTCAAGAACCTGCTTGACCGGTTTAAGAGCGACAATGTCGCGGCGCTCTGGGATTTTCATCATCCCTACCGGTATGCGGGCGAAAGCCCCGAAAAAACCGTGCAGACGCTTGGAAGGTATATCCGATATGTGCACGTTAAGGACAGCGTCGTTGAAAACGGAAAGATCAAATACCGGCTGATGGGAGAGGGCGACCTTCCCATTCCGGATATGATTATGGCGCTGCGTTCGATTGACTATTCCGGCTACATTTCGCTGGAATGGGTCAAGCGCTGGGCGCCCGATCTGGAGGACGCGGGCATCGTGTTTCCGCAGTTTGTCCACTATATGTCGCAGTTCATCGATAAAGGAAAGGGCACCGGCAAGCTCCAGACCAGCCTGCGGGGCGACGGCCATTATATTTGGGAGAAGAATAGACTGATCGACGTTACCTTCCCGCAGCTTTTAGACATCGTATGCGATATTTTCCCGAACCAGTACGCGTTTAAGTACACCACCTGCGACTATACCCGCACCTATCCGCAGTTCCGGGAAGACGTTGACCGCTTCGCGAGAGCCCTCATCGCGCTCGGCGTAAAGCGGGGCGACCACGTCGCGATTTGGGCGACAAACGTTCCGCAGTGGTTTATCACCTTCTGGGCAACGGTAAAAATCGGCGCGGTGCTGGTCACCGTGAACACTGCATATAAGATTTATGAGGCAGAATATCTGCTCCGTCAGTCGGACACGCATACGCTGGTTATGATTGACGGCTATAAGGACAGCAACTACCTCGAGATTATGAAAGAGCTTTGCCCCGAGCTGGAGACCGCCGAGCCGGGCAAACCCCTCTATACCAAGCGCCTGCCCTTCCTGCGCAACATTATTACCGTTGACTGCAGACTGCCGGGCTGCCTGACCTGGGAGGAAGCGCAGGAATATGCGGACAAGGTTCCGATCGAGGAGGTACACCGCAGAGCAGCTTCCTTAGGCAAGGACGACGTCTGCAATATGCAGTACACCTCCGGAACCACCGGTTTCCCCAAAGGCGTTATGCTGACGCACTACAATATCATCAACAACGGTAAGACCATCGGCGACGGCATGGACCTTTCGACTGCCGACCGGCTGATGATTCAGGTTCCGATGTTCCACTGCTTCGGCATGGTGCTGGCGATGACCGCCGCGGTGACGCACGGAACCACCATGTGCCCGATTCCGTACTTCCAGCCGAAGGTTGCGCTCGAGTGCATCAGCAAGGAAAAAATCACCGCCTTCCACGGCGTGCCGACCATGTTTATCGCGCTGCTTGAACATCCGGACTTTGCAAAGACCGACTTCTCGCATGTCAGAACCGGAATTATGGCCGGTTCGCCCTGCCCGGTCAAGGTTATGCAGGATGTTATCGACAAGATGAACATGAAGGAAATCATCATCGTTTACGGTCAGACCGAGTCGTCTCCCGGCGACACGATGAGCACGATCGACGACAGCATCGAGCGCCGCGTCAATACGGTTGGAAAAGCGATGTTCGGCGTCGAATGCAAAATCGTTGACCCGGTAACCGGAAAGGATTTGCCGGACGGCGTGGACGGCGAGTTCGTGGCGCGCGGCTACAACATTATGAAGGGCTATTACAAGATGCCGCAGGCGACCGCCAGCGTTATCGACAAGGACGGCTGGCTGCACACCGGCGACCTCGCGCGCAGGGACAAGGACGGCTACTTTAAAATCACCGGCCGAATCAAGGATATGATTATCCGCGGCGGCGAGAACATCTATCCGAAGGAAATCGAGGACTTTATCTACACGCATCCGAAGGTAAGGGACGTTCAGGTCATTGGCGTTCCCGACAGGGAGTACGGCGAGGAAATCATGGCGTGCGTCATCCTCAAGGAAGGCGAAACCATGACAGAGGAAGAACTGAAGGACTTTGTCCGCGCGCATATGGCGAAACATAAAACCCCGCGCTATGTCGAGTTTATGACCGAATTCCCGATGAACGCGGCGGGCAAGATATTGAAGTATAAATTGAGAGAATGGGCAATCGAGAAGCTCGGATTGCAGGAAGCAAGCAAAATCGTTACTGCATAAAGACAAATCTTTAAAGGACAGCGGTATGAAAATACTCATTATCAACGGACCGAATCTGAATATGCTTGGCGTGCGCGAGCCGGAAATTTACGGCAGACGTACATATGCGGAGCTTTGCGCTTTTATTCAGGATTACTGCAAAGATAACGGGATAGAGGCGAAAATCTTCCAGTCCAACCACGAAGGCGCCATTGTCGACGAGATTCAGGCGGCGTATCGGGTTTTCGACGGCCTTGTCATCAATCCCGCCGCGTACACGCACACCAGCATCGCGATTCCGGACGCGATTAAAGCGGTCGGCATTCCCGCCGTTGAGGTGCATCTTTCGGACATCAGCAAACGCGAGGAGTACAGACACCGTTCCTACACTGCCGAAGCCTGCATCGCCACCATCGCGGGGCGCGGGTTTGAAGGGTATGCGGAAGCGATTGCGTTGCTAAAGGAGAAATTATGCAGAGAATAGCGCAGTTTTTTAAGGTAAGCCGCGCGTTATACCAGCCGGCGGAACATTATGATGATATCAAACTTCCCAGACGGGCCACCGTCGGCTCCGCCGGGTATGACTTTTTCGCGCCGTATGATATTGCGCTCCAGCCGCACCAAACCGAAACGGTGCCGACCGGCATCCGCGTCAGAATCGACGACGGCTGGGTGCTCATGCTGTTTCCGCGCTCGGGTCTGGGCTTTAAATACCGCTTGACATTTAACAATACAGTCGGCATAATTGATTCCGACTACTATTATTCGGACAACGAGGGGCATATTTTTATCAAAATCACGAACGGCGACAAGCCTTTGACCATCAAAAAAGGCGAGGCGTTCGCGCAGGGCGTGTTTGTCCCTTACGGCATAACCGTCGACGACGACTGTCAGGGGATTCGGAACGGCGGTTTCGGAAGCACGGATAAGAAGTAATTTATAATAAAAAAGAGAGACCGGCGTTAAAGCGATAAAGGAGCATGCGTTTTATTATAACAACAACATTGAGAAAGTTACGCTGCCCGAAGGCATGACCAGGGTTGACACCTATGCATTTGACTTCTGCTTTAACCTCAAAGAAGCAGTTCTGCCCAGCACGCTGAAATATATCGGCAGCTTCGCTTTCTGCGAAACGTCTTTGGAGAGCATTGTCATTCCGGACGGCGTGACCAGAATCGAAGAAATGGCTTTCGGCAACTGTAGAAAACTAAAGAGCGTTCAGTTTCCCAAAAATCTGAAATATATCGGATACGGCGCTTTCTGCAATTGCGCGCTGACCGAAATCTCGCTGCCCGAAGGGGTAGAGGAGATTGCAACGATTGCTTTTTCCGGATGCAAGGATTTATCCAGAATTTCTCTGCCGAACAGTCTTGTAAAGGTGCATGTCGACGTTTTTGCTGGAACGGCGTATATGAATGCCCGTAAAAACAACAGCGCGGTTGTAGAAAACGGCATTCTGCTTGCCTGCAACAACAGCGTTATCCCGTCCGGCGTGCGCGTCATCGCGGGCGGCGTGTTCAAGTATAAAACAGTCAATTCGATTCCGGAAGGCGTTACCCATATATGCCACGCAGCTTTTCAGGGCGCGCAGCTGTTAAACGCGACGCTGCCGAAAAGCCTTGTATATATCGGCATCGCTGCCTTTTCCGATTCAAACGCATATTTTCCGAGCATTCCAAACGGCATTAAAGAGATAGAAACATTGGCGTTTGAGAATACGCCCTGGATGAGCGCGCAGACAGGCGAATTTATCATCGTCGGCGACGCATTCTTATTCGATATAAAGGCAGCAAGACCGCGGTTGATATTCCGCATGGCGTAAAATACATATCGGGATATACCTTCGCATATAGCAATAATATCGAGCGCATCACCATTCCAAACAGCGTCGTAACCATCGGAAGCGAAGCGTTCAGATACTGTTATAAGCTGACAAGCGTCAATATTCCCGACAGCGTTGAACGGATTAAAGGCGACGCGTTTAGAGACTGCTCCAAGCTGAACCAGCTCACGATCGGGAAAGGCGTTAAGACCATAGAAGCCAGAGCATTTCAATCCGAAAATCTGAAAACCATTACAATTCGCGGCAATGTCGAGTATATGCTTCAGAACGCGCTGCATTTCATGTGGGAACCCTATCATTATACGATAGTCGGCGTCCCCGGTTCGTACGCGGAGATTTATGCGCAGCTGTACGGCTTTAACTTCGTTTCGCTGACGGAGAGCCAAATTAAAATCGAAAACGATATGATAACCGGTGTTGAAGAAGGCACAACCGCAGCGCTTCTTAAGAAAGCGGTCGGGATGACGATTATCGGTGCAAACGGGAAGCCGCTGAACGATTCGTCCGTTGTCTCCACCGGCGATACGGCTTCGGACGGAACCAATACCTACACAATCGTTGTGCTCGGCGATATAGACGGCGACGGCTTCGTGGATTCTTACGACTGTCTGCTGCTCAAAAAAGCATTGGTCGGTTCCTATAAACTTGAGGGCGCATATTTAAGAGCCGCCTGCATCAGCAGTTCTGACACGCCGGATTCGCTGGATTATTTAAGGCTTAAAAAACATATTATCGGAACACAGAGTCTATACTCCTAAACCAAAAAAAGAAAAGCGGGTGCGTGAAACACCCGCTTATTTTTTTATGACAGCCAAAAATATATGATCAGGAAGATAAGAAAGAACATCGCGATATACGCAAACACAAGCGGCAGAATCGCGAGCAGCGCGCCTTTGATCATCGCGCGGCGTTCCGCTTTTGTGATTTTGAGATCGGCAAGCTCGGATTTGGCGCGTTTGTATTTTTCAGGAACGTACCCTCTCATGCCTTCAACGTTCATGTTGGCAATCGTCCTGCCGTCGTCAATATACTTTACTTTTTTCTTTTTCTTTTTTTCAGCGTTGTTCTCGTTGACTTTCTCTTTTTCTTCCATTCACAATACCCAATCGTTCCAGTTTTAGTCCTGCGGATACAAATGGCAGGCGACTTTATGTCCTTTTTCGTACTCCTTGTAAACCGGCAGAACCTCTTTGCAGATATCCATGCAGTTCGGGCATCTGGTGCAGAACTTGCAGCCCTTGGGCGGGTTTGCCGGCGAGGGAAGATCGCCCTGCAGGATGATGCGGTTCATTTTCACCGTCGGGTCCGGAACCGGAACCGCGCTGAGCAGCGCCTTTGTGTACGGGTGCATCGGGTTCTTAAAAATCTGCTCTTTCGTACCCATTTCCACGATGTTCCCCAAATACATTACCCCGACTTTGTGCGAAATATACTCGACGACAGAGAGATCGTGAGAAATAAACAGATACGAGAATTTATACTGATCCTGAAGGTCCTTGAGCAGGTTTATAATCTGCGCCTGAATCGAAACGTCAAGCGCCGAAACCGGCTCATCGCACACGATAAATTCAGGTTTGAGCGCCAGCGCGCGCGCAATGCAGATGCGCTGCCGCTGTCCGCCGGAAAACTCGTGCGGGTATCTGTCGAAATACTGAGGACGCAGTCCGCAGTTCTGCATAACGCCGAGCACGTAATCCTTGTACTCGCTGCGCGGAACAATGCGGTGCGCCTTTACGGCTTCGCCGATGATTTCGCCGACGTTCATTCTCGGGCTCAGGCTGGAATAAGGGTCCTGGAAAATCAGCTGCATTTTCGGGCGCAGCCGCCGAAGCTCTTCGTGCTTTAGCTTTGTAATGTCAACGCCGTTGAAGATGATTTGTCCGTCGGTAATCTCGTGCAGGCGGAGGATGCTTCTTCCGACCGTCGTTTTGCCGCAGCCCGACTCGCCGACTAAACCGAGCGTCGTGCCCTTTTCAATATCGAACGAGACATCGTCAACCGCTTTTAGAAACTGGTTCGGCGTGCCGAAGAATGTTTTTCCGATCGTAAAGTATTTCTTCAGGTTTTTTACCTGCAGACAATACTGCGTATCGTTGGTTTTGATCGTGTTGTCCATTATTGCGCCTCCTTGCTCTTATCACACAAATAGCAGGCAGCATAATGAGTATCGCTGATTTTATACAACGGTGGATAATCTCCGGCGCATTTGTCGAACCGACGGTCGCATCTGTCCCTGAAGTAGCAATAGTTGGGCATATTAATCGGGTTCGGAACCTGACCGGGGATACTGTAAAGACGGTCAACAACTTTGTTTACAACCGGCTTGCTCTTCATTAGACCGATCGTATAGGGATGCTTGGGGTCAAGAAAGATATCGTTGACAGTGCCTTTTTCTATAATTCTGCCGGCGTACATGACGACAACATAGTCCGCCATTTCCGCAACCACGCCTAAGTCGTGGGTAATCAGCATTATACTGCTGTTTGTTTTATGCTTGATTTCTCTTAACAGGTCAAGAATCTGCGCCTGAATCGTAACGTCAAGCGCGGTGGTCGGCTCGTCGGCGATAATCAGCTTCGGCTCGCAGGCCAAAGCGATCGCGATCATAACTCTCTGACGCATACCGCCGGAAAGCTCGTGCGGATAGCTGTCATAAACAGCCTCCGGTCTCGCGATGCCGACGCGCTTCAACATCTCGATGGATTTTTCTTTTGCCTGCTTTTTGGTATAACCCTCGAGGTGAAGCAGGATCACCTCGTCGATCTGACTGCCGATCGTAAAGACGGGATTCAAGCTGGTCATCGGCTCCTGGAATATCATCGAGATATCCTTGCCTCTGATTTTGCGCATCGCCTCGGTCGGCATTTTTACGATATCGTAGCATTTGTCGCCCGCGTTAAAGCGGATAGAGCCTTTTACAACCTGTCCCTGCGGCGCCTGCACCAACTGCATCAGCGAAAGCGAGGTAACGCTTTTGCCGCAGCCGGATTCGCCGACGACGCCCACCGTGCTTCCTTTCGGAATTTCAAACGAAACGCCGTCAACCGCTTTTACGGTTCCGATATCCGTATAGAAGTACGTATGCAGATCGTCGAACTCTACCAGATTGTTCGGGTCGCGCATTTGCGTCAGATATTCGCTTTCCGAAACATTCTTACGATTTTTCAGCTTCTCGAAGTGGCGCATCATTTTTCTGTTTTCACGGATGATCGCGCGCTCTTCTTTTCGAGTCAGCGTATATTTATTTTTATTTTTATTGATACCGTTCATAGATTTACACCATCATTTCCGGTTTACTTCTTCATTTTCGGGTCAAAAGCGTCACGAAGTCCGTCGCCGACGAAGTTAAAGCCGAGAACCGCGGCGACGATGAGAATACCGGGCGCAACCCAGAGGTTCGGGTAGAAGGAAAGAATCTCGCTTCCTTTCGACGGGTCGGCTGCCGAGATCATTGAACCCCACGCAGCATACGGGAACGGAACGCCTAAGCCAAGGTAGGAAAGCGTAGCTTCGTAAAGGATTATTTGTCCAAGACCAAGTGTCATCGAAACGATCAGCTGCGGCATTACGTTCGGAATCAGGTGCTTGATAATTTTTGTGCGCGCTTTAAGACCGGTTGCTTCCGCGGCGATCATAAATTCCTGTTCTCTCAAGGACAATATCTGGCCTCTGACCAGTCTTGCGGTGCCAGACCAGCTGAAGAAGGTGAGAATGCCCATCAGCCAGTAAAGGCGCTCGTTCGGGTGAATGGAGGGAATCGCCCTGATGATCTGGGACGCAATCAGCAGCAGCGGCAGACCGGGCAGACAGTAGAATATATCGACGATTCGCATGATCAGCATGTCCACCCATTTGCCGAAATAGCCTGCAATGCCGCCGAAGATAACGCCAAGCAATGCTTCCAGAAGAACGACGATAAAGCTGATCTTTAACGAAACCTGGCCGCCGTACATAAGACGCGTGAATACGTCCATGCCGTTGGGGTCGGTTCCCAGCCAGTGCTCCTTAGAAGGCGGCGCTTTATCGTACGCAAGGTTTTTGGATACATCGTAATAGGTATATACTTTTCCGTCCGCGCCGGTAAAATGCTCCTCGGTAACCATCTTTATTTCGCGCGGAATCGCAAAGGTGGTTGTGTCCGTATATTCGACAAACAACGGTCCGATATAACAGAAAGCGAAAAGGAAAATAAGAATGCTCAAGCCGACAATAGAAAGGCGGCTTCTGAAGAAGCGGCGAAGAACCAGTCTGCCGGGCGATAAAACCTTCACGCTGTCCGATAAACTCTCTTCTTCCAACTCATCAATTGTATCTGGTACTTTTTTGTTCTCTGACATTTTGCAGCCCCTCCTTACCTCAGCTTAACACGAGGGTCAACAACCATGTATAGCAGATCGGAAATCAAAATTCCCAATACGGTCAACACAGCGATAAACATATTGTAACCCATAACGAACGGCACGTCTGCCTGAAGCACGGCCTTATAAGCGGTATAACCGATACCTTCAAGCGCGTAAACGCTTTCGGTAATCATAGCGCCGCCGAAGAGCGAAGGAATGGTTCCGCCGAGCAGCGTAACCAGCGGAATCAGCGTGTTCCGGAAAGCGTGTTTGTAGATAACGGTTTTTTCCGAAAGGCCTTTTGCTCTTGCGGTGCGGATGTAATCAGAATTGAGAACCTCGAGCATATTGGTTCTGGTGTAACGCATCAAGCCTCCGACGGACAAAAGCACAAGCGTTGTCATCGGCAGCACCAAATGGTGCAGCATATCCAAAAACGCCGGGAAGCCGGAGAGCATCTGCGTCGCGTCGCGCAAACCCAACAACGGGAACCAGCCCAGTTTTAACGAGAAAACTCTAAGTAACAGCGCCGAAAGGAAGAAGGACGGCAGCGAAATACCCATCATCGCCAGTACCGTAACGGTGTAATCCGCGACGCCGTACTGGTTGGTAGCAGCATAGATGCCGAGAGGAATCGCGATGATTACTTCAAAAATCAAGGCCGTAAAGGAGATGCCGAACGATATCCACATGTACTGGTTGATAACGTCCGCCACAGGTCTTCCGTAAACGAACGAAATACCCAAATCGCCTTTGAGCAGATTGCCCAACCAGGTAAAATAGTTTTTCAAAATGCCGGTAAACGAATTGTCGCCGATTCCGTATAGCGCTTTCATATTTTCAACCTGCTCTCGGGTCAGCTTGCCCTGCGAGACCTGAGCCGCGGTTTGTGTGTCAATGTAATCCGCCGGCATGTTTCGAACAAGAAAATATATAATGATCGAAACGCCGAACAGAATTAATAAACCAAGTAATAATCTTTTCATTATATACTTGAACAAAAGAATTCCTCCCTAAAATCATCTATCCTGCTTTTTTAGACATTTTATATGTTTCGCCATATAAAACACTCAATGAACCACAAACATAACGCTTGTGCTTCATTGATCGTTTTATATTTTTCTTTTTTCATTTAAGTCGGGGCTTAATAGCGGACTATTAAGCCCCGATTAAACTGTTTAATGTTCGTTTTGCTTATTTAAAGCTTACGTTCCAAATCTCAGCGAGCGGTCCCTTGTAAGGCGTTACGTTCTGCCAGAGAGTGGTGCCGTCGATAATGGCGCTGTTGTAAACATACATATTCTTTCTCTGATAGGTCGGGATCTCGACGCAGAGCTTAGCGAGATCGTCAAGCGCCTGAGCGTATACGGGCTTTCTCTCTTCAACGTTGAGGGACTCGCGGCCCTTCATAATGAGATCGTTGAGTTCTCTCAGAAGCGCCTTTTCTTCATCGGTTCCGTTTTCAAACAGCCAGTACAGACCGTAAGACTTGGGCGACGAAGAAGTGTTCTTGTTCGGATCGGAGTAGTAAACCTGGAAGAGATCCGGGTCTATGGTTGCCTGCCATGCGGCTGCCCAAATCTCGACAACGTCGTTTTCGAGCTTGCTGAGCAGGTTGTCGTCAACTTCGATCGTGACGTCGACGCCGATCTTAGCAAGAACTTCCTTAGCCTTCAGGAAGATTCTTCCTGCCGGATGGTCATCGGCTGCCTGCGGAAGCGTAAATGTGTACTTAACGGGCGAGCCGTCTTTGTTCACAACCTTGCCGTCCTTCTCAATGAAGTTGTCGGACTTCAGGAAGAACTGCTTGGATGCTTCGCCGGACTCATCAAACGGATACATATTGGTAGCGTCGGTCGGATATGCCCATGAAATCTTGGACATGCTGCGGTAGATGTTGGAAGCCAATCCGCCGGTGTAGTACTCAAGCGCGAGCGTTACGTCAAATGCGGAAGCAATCGCTCTTCTTGCGTTGATATCCGGAATGAGTTTAGCGTTAATGCCGATGTAGCCGTAGCCGAGGTTGTCGACAAGGATCTGCTTGAGATCGGTACCAGCGAGTTCGCTGATGCTCTCCGGTCTTGCAGGCGGGTCGGAGTACATAACCTCGCCGCTCTTCAGAGCAGAAAGCTGGCTTCCGGCAGAGATTGTCTTATAACGGACATACTTAATTTTCGGAGCGGATAACATGAAGTTATCGTTCGCAACAAAGTTAACAATACCGTCTTTGAAGAACTTGGTAAAGTCGGTTGTAACGTTACCCTGGTCGTCAGCTGCAATGTACGGACCTGCGCCGAGCGGAACGGTCTTCTTCTTGAGCTGATCCTGGAATTCTGTGCTGTTGAATTCAACGCCGAAGTTCTCAACGCCGTCAAACTTAGCGACAAGCTCGTCGGTTGAGTAGTAATGCAGCGGCGCTACGTAGAAAGTAAAGTTCCAAATCGCTTTGGGGTCGACGCCGTTCAGAACGACAGTAATTCTTTCGCGCTCAACGCCGTCGTCGCATACGACTTTGTCGGCTGTGATACCGCTGATGCTCTTAACGGTACCTTTGTTCTCTTCGAGGTACTTAGCAGCTTCGTCTTTCTTGAACTCTTTGAACATATCCGAAGCTTCAGAAGCTTTTTCCTCGCTGCCGTCGGTTACAACGGACCAGCCGTAATTCAAGTCGTATTCAACAAGAGACATATTTGCTTTTGTATAGTTGAATGCGAGATCAACTGCTTCTTCCAGTGTCATGGAAGCGAGTTTGTTGAGGTCAACGTTGGTATCGACTGCTTTGACAGTGCCGTCTTCGCAGCTGATGTTGCCCATGTATCCAAGGATTGCTGCGTCCTTGTTGAAATCTTCGGGCCAGTTCTTGCCGATTCCGAAAGCTTCAAGCGTATAGCCCTGCGCAAGATAACCTGCAAGAACGGAAGCATCTTCGGCGATGCGCTCTTTAACCTTAGCCCATGCAGCGGCGATGTCTGCTTCGGTTCCGTTGCCGGCAACAAGCGCTTCTACTCTCTTCAGAGCAGCTTCGCCAAATTCCTGGTCTTTTGCTTCAGCAGCTTCATCGCCGGGAACCTGGTTCTTGTAGGACTGGTATCCTACGATGTTCATAGAGAACAGCGTGGACGATCCGGTGTAAGCGGGATCGAGGAACTCATATAAGTTAAACAATACGTCCTTGCTGCTTACAGGAGTACCGTCGCTGAACGTGATTCCGTTCTTAAGTATAAACTCATAGGTACTCTTGCTCTTGTCTTCGCTGACAGTCATCTTGAAGCTGTAAGCAAGGCTGTTTTCATTAATGCCGGCGACAGGTTCAGCTTTCTCGTTGCTCGTGATAAGCTGAATCTGCGTCATTCCGACGATGTCGCCGTCATATCCGCTTGTGTAATAGAACGGATTGAACTTGCCGTCCAGTGTCATTGTGCTGATTACCAACGGCTGTGATGCGTTGTTTCCAGTACGCTCAGATGCATCTCTTCTGTTATCCGGAACATCGGGTTTAACAGTTGTGGTATTCGATGTTGCATCTTTTGATGTTTCATCGCCGGTCTGTTTGCAGGCGGCGAAGCTGAAAACAAAAGCAAAGCATAGTAACAGCACCAAAAGTCGTTTTGCTTTCTTCACCAAAAAACCCTCCTAAAATATTTTTTTATTTTTATAATAATAGGCGTTATTCGCCGATTATTAAAAGTGAATCGTCAATATTAAGACCGCTACGGTCCGCGTCTGCGAAACTGCAGTTGGTAAACTGGCTTGTTCCGTTATCAAAGCAGGCGGAGCCGAATCTTACCTCGACGCTGACCTTTCCGCTTGAAGTGACCTTCAAACCTTCTATCGCGCAGTTTTCAAAGACGCAGTTTTCTGCTCTGCCGCCAAATGCGCCGACGCTGACCCGAACGTTGCTGGTGTTGTTGATGTTCAAGGTTACGTTCTTGAAATTCAGTCCGTAGAATTTCGCGCCGGAAAGTTTTGTAAACAAACCGAACGATTTTTCCTCGGCGCCGCTGACGGCAATTTTGCTGACTCTGTTCAGCGCGGTAACGTTTAGGTTGGATATGGTGTAACCGTTTCCGATGAAGGTGCCTTTGAACGCTTCTTCTCCCAGCGGAGTCCAGCTCTCGTTCTTAAGGTCGATGTCGGCGGCTAAAATATAGCTGCCGCTCATATCCTTGATGTTCTTCAGTTCGGTGGCGTTGTTGATTCTGGTATATTCGCCTTCGATGTACTTGCAGTAAATATAGACTGCGGAATCGCCGTTCTGGTCTGCGATGAGCTCCTCAATGGTTTTGCCGTCGCTTCCCCAGACCGCTTTTCTCGTGCATTCTTTGTCGAAGTAATAATCCAGCAGCGTAAAAATTACGGTTTTGCCGTCTTTTTCCTTTTCCAACGTTGCCCTTTCGGTGGTGGTCGGCTTGGAAAGCGTTTTTGTTACGTCAACATTTTCCCATTTAATCAGAACGTTGTCCGGATTGTCCGCGTCCACGAAGAATATGGTGGGCGGATCGATCCAGCGGGCGTAAAGGGTAAGGGTTCTGTCAACCGTATTCGAGTCGTTGATCCTGTCCTTCTCGAAATCCCACAAATCCGCTTCGTCGAACTTGTAGATGGGATTTTCCTCCGTGCCGACATTCTCGTATTTGGTATACCAGCCCATTACCACTTTTTTGCCGTTGACCGGTTCGATCAGAATACCCGAAAGCCCTTCGGGCTTTTTCAGGAGAGAATCGGCGGCATAATAAACCTCGCGCCGGGGCGATTCGTTGATTTTCCCGCCCATTGCGTCATAGACGACGCGGTAGACAAAATCGCTGTTGATCTCCCAGGGTTCTCTGTAATTGGACGAGCCGACCTGGCATGAGGACAATACAGACGTTAAGAACACTGCAAACAATAAAATTGATATTAGCTTTTTCATTTCCTAAAATTAACACCTTTTCAGCATTTATCCTTCGAATGATGAATGCCGTGATTTATAACTTAATCTACATCTTATCATATTAAATATTCGTTGTCAATAGTTATGAAATTATGGCAATAACAGCCAATAAATTTAGTATAAATATACAACAAATTGAACGAAAAATTAAAAATACCGCGAAAACGCGCAAAAATAAGGCGTTTTTCGCATCGAGCATACTTTGCCATTTAATATTTATACATCATACGGGCTTTTCTTGCTAAAAACAAGCGATATTTTTTTCTAAATTTAGAAAATATCTATTACCCGAAACGGCAAACAGCTGAATATATATTAATGTTTTTTCGTTTCCTGCTGTTCAAGAGCGGCTTTTACGAACTCGACGAAAAGCGGATGCGCGCGGTTCGGGCGGCTCTTGAACTCGGGATGGAACTGAACGGCCACAAAGAACCGGTTTTCCGGGATTTCCACGGTTTCGACGATTCTGTCGTCGGGCGAAGTTCCGCTCACTCTGAGCCCTTTTTCTTCCAGCAATGCCCGGTATTTGTTGTTGAATTCGTAGCGGTGCCTGTGCCTTTCGGCAATCAGCCGCGTGCCGTACGCTTTTTCCATCAAGCTGCCCTGCAGAATCTTACAGGGATAACTGCCAAGGCGCATGGTTCCGCCTTTTGCGATGGTGTCGGACTGGTCGGGCATAAAGTCGATAACGTTGTTTTGACCGTTTTCGTCGAACTCGCGCGAGTTTGCGTCTTTGATGCCGCAGACGTTGCGGGCGAACTCGATGACGGCGATCTGCATGCCGAGGCATAAGCCGAGGTAAGGAATGTTGTTTTCGCGCGCGTATCTGCAGGCGCTGATTTTTCCCTCGATACCTCTGTTTCCAAAACCGCCGGGAATCAGTACGCCGTTGCAGTCGCTTAACAGCGATCCGACGTTTTTATCGGTTATGTTTTCGCTGTCCACCCATTTGATTTCGATTCTCGAACCGTTCTCATAGCCGGCATGCCGCAAAGCCTCCGCGACCGAAAGATAGGCGTCGTGCAGTTTTACATACTTGCCGACAATCGCGATTTTGACCTTTTTGGTCCGGTTGCGGATTCTTTCCAGCATTGCCATCCAGTCGCTCAGATCGGGTTCGGGCGCCTGAATGCCCAGCTCGCGGCAGACGATGGCGGAAAAATGGTTTTCTTCGAGCATCAGCGGCGCTTCGTAAAGCACCGACACGGTCAGATTCTGAATCACGCAGTCTCTTTTTACGTTGCAGAAAAGGCTGATTTTATTCAGAATGCCTTCTTCGATCGGTTCGTCGCTGCGGAGAACGATGATGTTCGGGGAAATGCCCATGCTTTGCAGCTCTTTGACGGAATGCTGCGTCGGCTTGGATTTGTGTTCGCCCGAGCTTTTTAAATACGGAACCAGCGTGACATGGATGAACAGGCAGTTCTGCGAACCCACCTCGAGCGCGACCTGACGGATCGCTTCCAAGAAAGGCTGGCTTTCGATGTCGCCCGCCGTTCCGCCGATTTCGGTGATGACGATGTCCGCGTTGGTCTTCTTGCCGACGGAATAAATAAAGTTCTTGATTTCGTTTGTGATATGGGGGATTACCTGAACGGTCTCGCCGAGGTATTCCCCTTTTCTTTCCTTATTTAATACATTCCAGTAAACTTTTCCGGTAGTAAGATTGGAATACTTGTTGAGGTCCTCGTCAATAAAGCGCTCGTAATGGCCAAGGTCCAGATCGGTTTCCGCGCCGTCCTCGGTCACGAAAACCTCGCCGTGCTGATACGGGCTCATTGTGCCGGGATCAACGTTGATATAAGGATCAAGCTTCTGTGCGGCGACCTTCAGGCCCCTCGCTTTGAGAAGCCTGCCTAAAGAAGCGGCGGTTATGCCTTTTCCGAGCCCGGAAACAACGCCGCCGGTTACAAAAATATATTTGGTCATAAATGCTTTCTCCCTGCAAAAAAGAATTTCTTCGTCCCGATTATTACAACCCAAAAGATTCAGACGTCGGCTGGTTTTCCTCCAGCCGATCCGCGGAACCGTCTGATTTTCGATCGTACAGTTCACGTCGCGGCATGGCCCAGTCGTAAAACGTGTGCCGGTTTATCAGAGTTTCACTTTTTTTGGTATATACTTTCCTCTTCTCAAACTGCGAGACATAGCAAAAAAGCGACAGTATCCGAGACTTTCGTTTGGACGGATATGCCTTCGGCTTTCCCGCGCCGTCAAGTTCTTCAACGCTTTAAACGTTGGTCCATATATACCTTAATATATGTTACTCCCACTCAACCGTTGCCGGCGGTTTGCCGGTAATGTCGTAAACGACACGGTTGATGCCGTCGACTTCGTTGGTAATGCGCTGCGATATTCTTTCAAGCGTCCGATAGGGCAGCTTCATAAATTCGGCGGTCATAAAGTCGTCGGTTTTGACGGCTCTGACGGCCACCGTATAGTCATACGTTCTTCCGTCGCCCATTACGCCGACCGAACGCACGTTGGTCAAAACCGCGAAATACTGGTTGGGCTTGTTCCGCAGCCTGCCGATTTCCTCGCGCACGATCGCGTCCGCTTCGCGCAGAATATCTAATTTTTCTTTTGTCACTTCGCCGATAATGCGGATCGCAAGGCCGGGTCCCGGGAAGGGCTGGCGCTGCACCAGGTAGGAAGGAAGCCCCAGCTTTCTGCCGACTTCGCGCACCTCGTCCTTAAAAAGCCCTCTGAGCGGCTCGACGATGCCTTCGAAGTTTAACCGCTCGGGCAGTCCGCCGA